>Ga0209067_10000171_pt1 | contig 44811 bp, 36 predicted proteins | sample ColStrG_CSR_2013_FD_187199 | JGI IMG/M metagenome (GOLD analysis project Ga0209067, IMG submission 187199) | Freshwater sediment microbial communities in response to fracking from Pennsylvania, USA - Cold Stream Run_MetaG_CSR_2013 (SPAdes)... | ecosystem: Environmental > Aquatic > Freshwater >... | reverse complement strand
CATTCCCCAATAAATGATTTTATGAAAAAAACGTTTACTGCCACCTAATAAATAGTGGTAAAACGGTAGTAGTGTCGCAATCACAAAAGCCAAACCATTGGAGTTCACCACATCGGACGGAGCACCCGCTAATCGATCGACCTCATCCCATCCAAAGCTGGTTTGAGAGCCCCAGTAACCAAACGCAAAATGCAAAAATAGCGGCTCAAGAACCCTGATTGTATTTACAACAATAAATACAGTGACCATGGTTTTAAGCCGCTGCTCATTCAACACCAACTTATAAGTGAAATAGAAAAAAATACTGGCTTTAATTAAATTTGGGAGCCCTTTAGATAAAACAGTTCCGGGCCAAGATGCAAAGGGGAGCGCGATAATGGCGCAAACAAATAATGCTTTTATATAGGTTGCGGCCTTTGAGCCTGCCGGGGCTGACACTTTTATCTTTGATACCTGGAAAAAAATTATCAGCACCAATAGCAAATCAATACGAATCAAACCGAGAATTGGCAAGCGTGCGGGTATATGTAAAAAAAAGCTCACCATGTAAATCATATACAAGGTAAAGGCGAACTTTGACGCTTTAAGCGTTTGCTCTACATCATTCATCATTTTGATGGCTCATTAGTACCTTGGTATATTTTTTTCAATTCTAAAACCATATTGGTAATACTGTAGCGCTCTTTGGCAATTTGTGCATATTGCCTAAAAACACTAAGGTCACAGCTTGCCGCCTGTTCGATAGCTACTTTCAACGAAAGAGCATCAGCAGGTTTAACCATAAAGGCAGGCGTTTTCTCACAAACTTCACCCAAACCAATACAGGTAGATGCCACCAAAGGTACACCAGCGGTTAGTACTTCCATTGGCAATAGTGGGCATGCCTCCCATAAAGACGGCATAACTACTAGATCACAACCTTTTAAGTAAGGTGCCGTATCTGCAACTGCATCATTAAAATAAAATGCACCTAAAAGCCCCATCTGTTCTAATTTCAATTTTTCTTCGCGGATAAAACCACCGGAGCCAAAGCAAACAACTACATGCTTACCCGGTGATACTTTCTCTAGCAATGCGACGGCGTCAACTAAATATTTAAAGCCTTTTTGAGACATAAAGCGCCCGAAAAATCCAATTATGATCTGTTCCGGCTTAATCGACCATGTGGCTCTGACGTCAAATTTTTCTGCCGAAAAAAAACGCTGTGTATCCACACCGTTTAATACAACCTTTGATTTACGTTTTATTATCAGTGGTAAGGTGCTCAGTAAATTTTTTTCTGCAGAATAAGAAACTGAATGAACGGTATTAAAGCAATTTAACAAAGCGGAAAACACCACACGCTTAGCCATCCCCTTAATGCCTTTAAAATCATGTTCATGCAGAACATCATGACAGGTAAATATTGATCTAGACTTTAAAATTGGAAGCTTTAGAGCAATGGAGAAGGCTGAGGTAAATCCATGTGCATGAACAACGTCAAAATTATATTGTGAGGTGATGTTAAAAGCAGCGAGAGCAAACTCTTTAAAACTAGGTGCGCCATCTCTCGTTGTATGCCAAATACAATTAAGATCTGAAAGCTGCGCTTTAAGAATCTCAACTTCTGGGTCTTTAGGCATTAAAAAATGAATCTCAAGCTCTGGCGAAGCCCAATGGGTGTAAACATACTTTAGAAATGTTCGTATTCCACCAACCGGCCAACGAACCGGCATAAAAACCTTTATCATAATTATCCCCAATACCGCCCTGTCGTTTATTGAAACACAAACGACAAAATTATAAACCCAATTAAAAATATTTCTTATTGACTGAATTTAAATAGGCAGCCAATGGTTTTTCAACATAAAGATGCAGGCACAATGCAATCAACATCACGAACCCAGTCACAAGAACAAGAGATGGTAAGATGCCAAGATCTGAAACAAACAAAGAGATAAATGTTTTGCCAAATTTGTCATGCAATAAATAAATTGGGTAACTCATCGCACCTAGATAACCCCACCAGCGAGGCACCTTGAGAATCTCAAATCCACCCTTCGCCAATACGAAGAAAAAAAGGTAAAAAAGTAGAACAACGCCGCCCGCAACAACTCCGGTGTACGCTGAAACATGGCTGATAAAATCGCCAGTTTGTTTTGCAGCCGCCATGCAACCAAAAATCAAACTGATTAAAAAAATACTATGCGCCCATAAATCGGACTTTGATTTATAAACGAAGTAGGCAGCCACACCGCCAATAAAATAGAACGAATAGTCTGGGCTAATAAACCAACCCAAAAAGAATGGCTGTTTAAAGAAATAATATGTAATCGCCGCCGCCAACCAAAAACTAAGCCATAACCTGTGAAATTTAAACAGCCCCAACAGCAACAAACCAAATATACAGCAATAGAACTTTAGTTCTGCTTGAAGCGTCCAATATACACCATCGATATTCGCGATTTTGAAATAATCATTGACGATAAATCCATTTGCCATAATGTCTTTGATTGGCCACGTTTTATGACTAACAACATAAACAGTGCATACGGTTAGCAAAAGACATGAAATAAAGGCAGGATATAAACGGACGGCGCGCGAAAATAAAAATTTACCTGCAGAATATTTACCTGCCGAAATACTAATCACAAAACCGCTCAAGAGAAAAAAGAACACAACGCCTAAATAACCAAAGCTACTGGCGTTTAATAAGATTGAATCTTCATCTGATTTAAAAAAAACTGAGTAATGGTAAATTAAAACGCCTAACGCAGCGATAAACCTGAGTAAGTCAAGAATGTAAAATCTAGCGCTACTTGAACCCATTTATACCCACTTAAATTTCCCAGTATTCGCTAATTACATAGCCTAAAAAGCCTATTGCTGTGTAGATTCACATAAGTCAATCAACATACTCATACATGAACAGTATCGCCAAGGCATTATTTATTAAAAATTAGGCCATCAATCCAAGTAGCCGACGTTCTAACAAAGTCACTGCGCAAGTGATACTGATCACGGTATAAGGGCTCGCCATTTTGAAAGTAGTAACAGCTATCTACTTTGCACATAAAATCAAAAGGATCAATGATGGGGATATCCAAGTTGATCGCAAAATCTTTCATTCGCTGCCCTTCGGCAGTACTCATAAAATCATATTCACTACGCGCCAGCAAAAGATCACCGCTCGCCTGAGTATTATGATTAAAAATAGTATTGAGGCGTATCTTTTCTGCAATCACAAATGGATCAAGAATCCGTCCATGAGGTGCCATAGAGATAAAATACACGTCTTTATGCAGTGCCTTTAATACCCGCAAATCATGCTCGAATGTAGCGCCAAATATACCAAAAGCATGCTCTGAGAAAATGAGTTGCCAACTCGCAGAAAATACTATTTTTTTAACATCTGGCTGTTTTGCCAATTCAAGGGCAGCATGATAGAACTCATCGCAATCACGCCCATTGCTATTGATAGACTCACCATTAGGGACAGGCCTACAACCACTGCGAGGCGCAAAAAGCGCAGAAAAATAAGGCTTATGGTCTCTATCTGCGTACAACATTTCTATACGAGAATAATAGTGCGCCATAAGACTATCACCCAAGAAAAGCACTTTGCCCTCATTGCGCCCCTGAAACTCTAACGCTTGAAAATGTGGGTTGCGCTTAGCAAAAATCGGTTCAACAACAAGAGTGTTTTCTTTTTGAGCCGCAGCTAAAAACTGTGTTGCTTTTGCTATAGAACGCTCTGGGTAACCATTTTTTACTAGAGTAATGCCACCTACTATACCAATAACAAGCATTAAAGTGAGCGCAGCAAGGCTAATAGTTTTTCCACCGTGACGACGCACAGGCTGTTCGATAAATTTATAGGTCAGCCATGCCAAAAAAATTGCAAGCATCAGCGCATAAAGCCGATGTACACCACTCGGATCACCGCCTTCTAAAATATACAGATAGGATAACAACGGCCAGTGCCATAAATAGAGAGGGTAGCTAATTGCCCCAAGCCATACCATCAGTTTATTGGATAAAACCACTTTATTAAGCAGAGCTTGAGGGCCAGCAGCAATGATAAAAATAGCCCCAATAACGGGTAATAGCGCCCACCAACCTGGGAATGCACTTTTTTTATTCAGAAAAATGAGCGCAACTACAAATAACAAGGCACCCAAAAGAGACAATAGCTCTTTGGAGAGTTGTGCAAAATTATTATTGAGGTGAAAGAGAAAAAATCTATGACGCCACTGTTGATCCTTGATGACAAATATATACGCCAGCAAGGCTCCTGAAAGCAATTCCCAAAAGCGAGCAATAGGTGAATAAAATGCAGCCACATTGTCATAATGAATGGTGACAACACCAGAAACAAAAGACGCAACTACTAAGGCGATCATGATTAAAAACAGTGATTTATATCGCCATAACCCCCAAAGTATAAGTGGCCAGACCACATAAAATTGCTCTTCAATAGCGAGCGACCAAAGATGAAGTAATGGTTTCGCCTCTGACGTTGCATCAAAATAGCCGCTTTCATGCCACAAAACAAAATTTGAAACAAAACTTGCGCCGCCGAGCATGCCTTTTCCGAGCTGTATAAATTCTTGCGAACTGAGGGAAAACCAACCCAATACAAAACATGCACACAGCACTATTCCGAGAGCGGGAAAAATCCTACGAACGCGGCGCTCATAAAAATTTAAAAAACTAAAATCTCCACGATTCAAGTGTTTCAATAGAATTGAAGAAATTAGAAAACCCGATATTACAAAAAAGATATCAACGCCAAAGTAACCGCCTTTGCATTGAAGGGGAAATGCATGAAACAGCACGACAAGAGAAACGGCAACCGCTCTCAAGCCATCAATGTCTGCTCGCCATGCCAATGGGTGATCATGCGGAGATTGGTGCATCTGTGAAAAAAGATTAGCAAAGGGAATCGTCATATAACTCAATACAAATAATGTCTAAAAGCGAAGCCAAAAAATTTCAGACAGATTTAAGCAATTTAAGTTGTAAAACGTCCTTTGTCACTCAAGCGAAAAACTCAACTACAACCCGCCAGAACAATACTAAGTCCTTACATAAAACAAAGCCGCTGCAAAGGCATTCGCCACGCGCCTATTGCGAACTGCGGCTTTGAAATAGCTTTTCGCATAGCCTTTTACTCGCTCAAGTAATTTTTCTTTACGATAAGAATCCGTTTCACGACAAGCTAAGTCGTAACGGCTTTGACAATAATACCTGAGCATTTTTAATTGATTGGATGACATATTGGCGCCGTGCAATCTACGGAAGAAGATAACGGTTGAATCCACGAGAACGTCATAGTCTGTTGCAAAACGATAGACCAAATGAAAATCTTCACACGAAAATAGCGTTTCATCAAAACCGCCCAGCACCAGAAAAGCTTCTTTTACATATAAGGGCGAACCGGCTATAGAGAAATTTTCTTCTATTAATAAACTGGCAGCACCACCTTTTGCAAAAAATAGCGCTGAACCTTTAGATTGATTTAATTGAGACAATAATACAGGACAGGTAGAAAAATGATCTGCGTGCTTTTCGGCGCCCGTAAAGTTTTGGTAATTACCAATAACCATTCCAATGGTTGGGTTTTGCTTAAACGCTTGCACTTGTAGTGCAATTTTTTCTGGAATGATAATGTCATCCGCATCCAGAAAGGCGATGTATTTTCCTCGGGCTGCTCTCGCACCCGTGTTGCGTGGGGAAGAACATCCTCCACTATTTTTTTGCGAAATCACTTTTATGCTTGGCTCATATCGGCTCGCGATAGTAAGCGTATTATCTTTGGAACCGTCATCTACCACAATCACTTCTATGGATGGGTAGGTTTGGTTTAACACACTTTCAATAGCATCTGATAAATAACGCTCTTCGTTATAGGCAATAATTACCACAGACACTAAGGGATAAAGTTCTTCGCTCATTGATTACCTCGAGCATAGAGTCTGTTTACTGACCCTAATAGCACCATGGTTATTTGCGCAATGAGTGCTTTTTCACGCGATTGAATTTCAAATATCATAAATACAACAACAATAACGGCGAGTAAAATACCAACAACTATTCTGCCCCAGGTCAACACGGGCAGTAATGGATTGGTGATGAAAAGCAAAGCGAGACAGGGCACTAAAAGCATAAGTGGGCGAAATGACATTGCCATCAATGCGCCGTAATGTGCTAAATCCAATTGCTTTTTAGAGAGTAGTGGCAGCAACACAAGTTTTGAAATCACCAGCGGAACTGCGATAGATAAGGCCGCAAAAACAACGCCCATCTTTAAGACCGACAAGGTTACAAATAACATCAGCGCCGTAAAAATAGTTTCAAAAAAACCTGTGACCGTCATAATCCTATGTTTACTCTTGGCATATAAGCTTGTTATATAGCCATCTACTGCTAAGCCTGAAATTCTACCAAACGCTAATATTGCCAACACAATATAACCCGTTTGATAATCAAAATTATTTCCAAGCCAATAGTAAAGAATCGATTTTCCCGCGTAGACATAAAAAATAAATGCAAAGGCGAAGGCATAAGTATTGATTCTATTGATGAGCAACAAGTCCTCTCTGAACTTATCGTTATCTCCCGCAGCAGCGTGCCCCGTTAGGGTAGGCAAGGTTATACCTAACATTTTATAGAGTAATTGCAGCGTGTAATCCACCAGCCTTACTGATGCATAATAAGTGGCTACTGCAGATAAAGAGACAAAAGCACCGATACAAAATACGTCTATTCTATTTTTTACGATATTGTTTACATCAATGAGAAACGCCCAGGCACTAAAACCAAATAGCTCATGAAACATGTCTGCGGTTATTAATTTCGCAGAAATTTTCATATCTCTATACACGTAATAAGCGACATACACAAAAGCTAAAGAAGATAGTATTGAAAAAACAAACGAGAGAATTGCAACCATTAAAATTTTATAGCCCAACCACAATGACAACATCAATGCCGTTGCAGATAAAACTTTAAACACCATGCTATAGGTGGCAATCAGATCAAATCGATGGTGCGCTGCCACAAGACCAGCGAACGCTTTACAAGGAAATTCAAATGCGATGGCCAAGCCAGATAGCAAAATAATTATTTTGAAATTTGTACTCGTCACCAACCCTTTCAGATCCGGGTGATAAAAACAGGCAATGCCAACTGTGACTATGGCAATAATCAACCCAAGAATGGAATAAATGCAGAGCGCCGTAGAGATAACTGAATTTACTTTGGGGTAGTTTCGCGTATTAATATAGCTGGAAATTTTTTGAATGACTGCCGAGGCAAAACCCATATCAAATAGATACATTAGGCCTGTAACGCTACTGATTAACACCCACATTCCATATAACTCATTACCTAAATATTTATTTAAAAACGGTAATGTTAAAAAGCCAATACAGATTGCCACCAGTGCATCAATCGAACGAAAGGCTGAGCCCCTTAATAAAACCTTTAATTTACCCATATAATTTAGTTTTCATTTTTTGATGCCCCCCGGGGACAAGGGGAAATAAAGTGCGCATTATTTATTCAAACTGCTTCATCAAGGGTTATTCCATTACCGATCAAATAAAACGTGATGGCTCCTTTAACTTGTCACATTATCGACGTAATTCTCACAAATGACGACTGAGCTGTGCTATCGCCTTTTGATGAGATCTAGCACCAACCCAAGGAAACATTTTAATCCACGGCATGACGTTAACATATTGGTATCAGCCGCCGCTTTTAGAATTAACTTGAACGCGCCACCAAAATCCCGTTCATACAGATGAATTCTAATCCAGTTGTCGTATCTTATACGCTTGAAATTAAGCTTAGAAGACAATTTGCAATCTGGGTAATTTTTTGTGTGCTTGTTAATCACCGCGAGCTGATAATGTAAGGCCTCTTGTTTGGTGCGCTTGCGCGTGGTGCTCGTGGTATGTTTTCTGTAGTACTGAAAGACTTTATCAATATGGATGAATTGAAATTGCTTGGCTAATCGTATCCAGTTTTCCCAATCATGGGCGGTGACAAAGGCGGGGTCCCATAAACCATGCTCTTTAATGAGTGCGGCGGGCGCCATAAATGTATTAAAAATAACCATTTGTTCTAGCGACATAGCCATCAGGTTTTTCACATAGCGGCACCCAACATCAACTGGCGGCGGCGTTAACACATTATTCCATTGTTTTACGCCATTCTCGTCTACCGTAAAACTTTGAATAGAACCTAGGACTACCGAATTGGGTGAGTTTATTAAAGCAGCAACTTGCAGCTCAAGCTTATAGTCAGGCCAAATATCATCTGAATCTATCGCAGAGATATATTCTCCGTTGGCCATAGCAATGCCAACATTTCTTGCCGTAGGTGATTTGGAGTTTTCGATTTTTTTATAAATAATATTTTTATAGGCATTCAAAAATGGCGCGACAACCTCTTCTGTATTATCCGTTGAACCATCATCAACAATGATAATTTCAATATTTTTGTAGGTTTGATTCAATACTGAATCTATACACTCCGCTATATATTTTGCGTTGTTATATGTAGGTATAACGACACTCACTAAATGAGGAGTAGATGTCATGCTGTTCACCATTATCGCCTGTAACTCTTGCTTAAGAAATTAAAACCATGAAACAGGTATTTTAAAGGTTCTCTATATACACTTACTGTGCCGAGTGTCGTAATTTGATTAGCAATATTTGCTTTGTAGTTTTCAATCTTGCCGGTACCGGCCATAAAATCATAAATAAGCTTAGTGGATAGTGCCTCTTCAATTGCATAGCCAAGGTGTATTGACCCCAAGGCTATTTTTTCAAAGCGGTTTTCACTGAAACCTGATTGAAAATTGTATCTTTTGCCAGCGTAAACGATGTCATAAATCACAGAAACAATTTCGCCATTCACTAGCATGGCTTCCATTATGGCGCTACCGCCCTCTTGAACAAGGCGCTCTTGAAAATTCACCATAAAGAGCTGTGATTGCATTGAATAGCAGGGTTGCCCCCAACGCCTCACATGAAAGTCATTCAGCAATCCAAAAAAAATCAATGCATGAGAAATATCATAACGCTTAAATTCTATTGACCCGTATTCCGCTAACCTCACCCTACGATTAAAATATTTGAGCCGAGTATTAGACCCCAAGGATTCTTTATAACTAGAAAAATCCGATGCACTCACCTGATAAGCAGGCTCTACTTTTTCAATACGTAAGTAACCCGCCAAGACTTCCGATATATCTTGCAATTGCCCCCAACAAACTGACGAACTAACAACATCCATCATTTTAAATTGATGCCAACCCAAGATTTTCAAATGCCTTGCTAATTGTTTTGCATCTCCATAGATACTAATGAGTTCATTTAGGTTGTTGTATTCCGCGCGCGGCGATGAGATACGCAAGCCGCCAACGCCGGCAAGATGTAAGCTCGTGAAAGGGATTATTTTTTTTAGCCTACGGCGCTCCGTGTACACATAATCCAAAACATTCCCTCGTCCACCTAAATCTATGAATGTGACTCCCGGTGTTTTTCCCCACATATCAAGCCATGCTTGAACCCAAGCATGTGTTCTAAAAACGCTTGAGCTGAATGAACATGTGTTAATCACAGCTTTGTCTCATTTGACAATAACGCATACTGAATCCCCAATAAAAAATGGCCCCTCATGGAGCCATTTTTTTATGTAATGACTCATTCAACAATGCATTTATTTATGCTTAGCTTTTGCAGCTTTTAAATGGTCTTGTATATCTTTGTTGTTACCCGCCAAAGATGCGGCACGCTCTAACACATCAATCCCTTGGGTTAGATCACCACTCTCTACTAAAATCCAACCATAAGTATCTAACACCTCAGCTGAATTAGGCGCAATTTGTGCGGCTCTTTTGGCCAACTCAACAGCACGAGGATCTTTTCTTTCATAATACAACCACGCCAAATTATTCAGCGATATGGGCATATTGGGCCCAAGTTCCACCGCTTTTTCATACCACTTCAATGCATCTTCGGGCTTATTATTGGTTTGAGCCGTTATCGCTAACAGCAAGGTAGCACGATAACTATTTGGAATTTTGCTAATCCAATCGTTCAATAAGGCTTCAATTTGCGGCTTCTGATCATTTTTTTGATAGTACTGAAGCAAGGCTTCCGCAACAATTTCCATTGGCTGAGTCGCCCATGACTTTTTATAAAGTGCTAAGCCCTCATCATTTTTATTCTCAGCCATACGAATCACGCCCTGTAAATAAAGGCGCGAACTTTCATTCTCTTTCGTTTGTGAAAATTGGTCTAATAGTTTTTGGGCTTCAGGAATATTTTTTAGCGCGATTTCCAATTGAATAACACTGGCCAAATAAAAGGCATTATCAGGATTAATGTTGAGCGATTTCAATAAATAGATTTTTGCATCCGTATCTTTATTTTGACTATGTAAAAACAATCCGTAGGAGTGATAAATGGTGGCGGCTATTTGCTGTACATTTTGAGCCTTTGCGCTGCGCTCAAGTGCCCGATCAATATACTTAACAGATTCGGGCATTCTCTTTTCTTCAAGGGATATTTGCGCAAGCACCGCAGAAGGTTGCCAATTACTTGATTTTTCCTCTAAGGCCACCAAAAATGTATTTGCCTCTTGTGTGCGTTTTAATTCACGTACTAATTGATACCACTTAGCGTAAGCCTGTAATTGTGTAGAATCATCTGTGATAAGATCTTGCCAAATTCCAATTGCTTTTTGCGGTTGATTTTGTGATTGGTAGAGTTCCGCCAAGCCAGTGTAGGCAAGAACTTTCTCATTATTGCCTTTGATAGAGAGCGCTTTTTCAAACGAAGCCTGAGCACCAGAATAATCTTTGGTAACCAATCGGTACCAACCTTCAATAAACGCACCGCGTGCGCTACCGGGATTATTTTTTTGGAACTCAAGAACCTCTTGCTTAACCTCTTCGTTTTTACCCAACTGCATTAATTGTTTGAAGTAGGCTTCTTGCACAACAAAATCCAGCGGCGCGGCACGATAGGCAGAGCGCAACTGCGCAAGACCTTGCTCGGTATTTTTCATCACGAAATCGCGTTTAGCCAACGCCAGGCGCAAACGATGCTTTTCAGGTTTAAGCGCTAAACTTTTCTCAATTGCTTTTTCGCCCTCGTCACTCTTAGGGTCGAGATCCAATAATGCTAAACCATAGGTAGCCAATATATCGGCATTATCTGGTTGTGATATAACCGCTTTCTTGAGCAAGGCGATTGCATCATCCATTTTCTTTTCGCGAAATTTAGCGGTAACGGCCGCTTGAATCAATGTAGAAGATGCCGTTTCTGGGTCGATATATTTATCAAAAAGTTCAATGGCACGACCATCCTCACCGCGCTGGATTTGAACCAAACCCAACAACATTGCGCTGTTTTTATCTTGAGGAAACTGCGTTCTTATTTCTTCCAACAGTTTTTCAGCTTCTGAAAACTTACCTTGACGATAAAGCTCCATGGCGTCATTAAATTTTTGTTGCGCCAACTTCCCATCGGGGTTTGCGTCAGCCAATATTTTTTGATATTGATAAGCCTCACTGGTTTTCCCTTGCAAGATTAACGATTCTGTTAACTGCGCAAGTACTGCTCTTCGTTCAATGGTCATCACATCCGTAGTCGGCAATAACCCAACCGCTTTTGTGAAAAAATCTTCCGCTTTAGCAGGCTGATTATTTTGCAACGCAAAATTACCCAGCATCAGATAGGTTTTCGCCGACAAATTTTGCGTTTGCGATAACAGCTCTAATTTTTCCGCGGCTTCTTCTTTTTTACCTTCCGAAACTAAATATTCAGACTCAGCAATAATTAATTCATTTTTGGCTTCTGGGATTGTTTTTAACTTTTCATAAACAGCCTTGTAGCCTTGCTTATCCCCCAAGTGAACATAACTTTCTGCCAAAATCATTTGCTTGCGAATGTTCAAAGCCGAATCTGAAGATTCGGGCTCATAGCCATCAAGAATGTTTAATGCAGAACGAAACTTCCCGTTATTCACATAAGCATCCGCTAACTCGATGCTAACGCTGGGCATTTTTTTAACAATGGGTTCGAGTAGCTGCTGAGTAACATCAAACGCACCCATTTGGTTATAAATTTTAGCTAAGACCAAAAAGCCTCCAGGATTTTCCGGATCTTTCTGAATAGCATTACGCGCTTCCAAAATAGCAGCATGAAGCTGGCCTTGTGCCTGATAAGTCTCGGCCGAATGAGCGAACCTAACAGACTCTGCTTTATCCGCCGTTTTATTATCTTTGCATGAAACCAAGAGTACACTTGTAAGCGCAAGTAACATAGCAACCACAAAACCGCTATTTTTCAGGCATAATCGTTTATGCTTTACTGTAAAATGTTGCCTGTTATTATTTTTCATGAAATCCCCTCAGCATCCTGTAAGCCTAATAATATCAATTAAAAATGGTACGAAAGTTTGATACCGGCAATGTTTTCGACATAGCGATTCAAAATCAACACAGAGTTTTTTGATTCTTTCTGCAAATACGCATCAAAATCTACACCTTTTGTAACAAGGTAGTTATACGACAATCGCTGCCGAGTATTATTGAAATTAGTGTGCCCTGTATCAGCAGAGAACGTCTGGTTTTGATAATCTACTCGATAGTTAATTGAGGATGAACGGGTTAACTTATAATTAAAGCTTGCGCCCACCGTAGAACGATGTCCATCCTCACTCAAATTTTGATAACTCAATACCGATTGAGCAACATTAGCACCGAAAGTGCACCGTTCATTTAACATCCGCGTCAACCAATTTACTGACGCTGTGCGGCTGTTAATTAAATCAACACCCACACCTTTTGACGATGTAAATGTTTGATTTGCCGTACCGAAACCTGAACTATCACTTCCCACTGTGGAAGAGTCGCCAATAAGCTGAACTAGCGAAACACCGATTTTATTAAATCCTGAGTCATAGGATGATTCAATTTTGTACGTAGGGCTGGAAAAATCTCTGCTGGTATTAATCGTTGTTGCTTTGTTATATCCAACTTCAACTGAATATTCTAAGCGCCTCAGCTTAACTTGATATTGCGCATCGGCCAGTTCAATTCGATAATCTGCACTCGGTACAAATTCAAAAGCCGACTTCATATCCTGCACAGAAAACGTAAGATTTTCTGCTTGATCAAGACCGTGAATCCAAGCAGCCTTCACCCCTTTTTGATCATTATTTTTTTGCGCTTCTTGTTGAAACGATATATTGGTAAAGCTTCCAGTCAACACTAACGAGTCCGCAGTTCCCATATGCTTTTTAACAGAGGGTTCGAGCGTTAACATTTCCCGCGTGTCACTATTAATTGTCAAATCAGCGGCATCAGGTGATACTAAAAAAGCCGTGCGGTCATGTAAAAGAAGTAATCCAAATGGCTGATAGTCATTGCCTAACTCCAAAAGACTATGACCTAGCACTCTTGTTGCATCGGGTTCAGATTGCTGTTGGTATATTTCTCGTTGCGCACTGTAGTCAGACAGTATGCGCAAATTTTCATCTTGGTAATGGGCATTAAGATTTGCCCTATAAATCTCTTGTGTCTCATCGATAGGAGAAAAGCTTACATCCTGCTTTTTTGCATTGTCAGTCGTTTTATAATCCGCGGATAAATCAACATCGAAAAAATCTCGATTAGCCTCTTTTACAGAAGCATTAGCATTTATAGCAGGGAGTAATGCGATAGAGCACACTAACATTGGCCGCATAGATTTCATTTAATTACCTCCTTTTTTACCAACAATTCAATGGGCCATGTCATTAATAATTAAATACAATTCCCGCAAATTTCTCTTTACCTACTGCGTCAATTCCAGCCAATACTTCATCGGTTACCGCCTTACCAAAAGGCACAACCAATACGGCATGATCACAATATTGCGCAAGAATTCTCGCTTCGGTTGATTGCTGAATGGCAGGCGCATCCAACACAATAAATCGATCTGGATAGCGATTTCTTATTTCCTGAACCAAGACTTCCATACGCGTAGAATTAAAAAATTCTGCCGCTGATTCACTTGACCCGCCCGATGGAATCACCCTCAATCGCTCTATGCCACTTGGGTATATGATGCGTTTAAGCGGTATCGAAAAGTCCGTCAAATAATGTGTAAGACCCATTTCAATTGGGGTAACTATATAGCGATCTGCCGACGAAGAATAAGGATTGCAATCGACATAAAGCGCTGTTTTTTGCTGATCCAATGCAAAGGTTGCGGCCAAGTTAAAACCGACAAAACTAGAGCCACCTTCGCTACTGACGGAGGCAACCAAAACAACAATATTGTCCGATTTACTTTTTTGTAGAAGCTTTATTCTAATTTCGCGAAATGCGTTAATTAACTCGCGTTGGCGCATGCCAGAAAAAATGACTTTTTTCTCATACAGCTCTTCTTGAGACCAAAGCACAGGAACAGCCATATTTTTTATTTGTTCGCGCTTGCGATGTTCCTCAACTGCTGCCCTTACTGGACTGGCATCTGATTCTGTCAAATCATCGTCAATGTTTTCAATTAACTGCCGCAAGTTGTTCACAGTATTATCATCCATCATTTCACCTTAGCCTTTCACAACTTGCCAATAGGTGGCAACTAACACATAGAGAATCATGCCGATAACCGCGATACCTAAAATAGACACCATATCTTTGCGCAATAACCGCTCACCCAATGGTGAGTTGTAGTGTGGTATTACGCCGAGCATTTCAATTTCTTGCGGCAATTGTTTTTGCAAGGCTCTCGCGGAGCGTAAATGCGGATCAAACATCACATAGGCAATCAACAACAAAATAGGCAAAATAATTCCAATAAAAGGCGCTGCAATCGCAAAGGTAATAAAGCGCAAACCTGAAGGTCTAAGCGGAAACACGGCGGGCTCTTGAATTCTATAGGTAACGCCCTGGCCTTCTTGATCAAGCGTCATGGAAAGGCGCGCATTTTCTTTTCGCGCCAACAAATCTTCATACACTTTTTTAGTAACTTGGTAATCTCGCGTCAACTCAGAAAATTCAGCCTGATTCGAAGCCACTCGTTCAGCGCGAGCGCCCTCTTGTGCCTGTAATTGCACCAGCGATTCCATACGACGTTTTTGTGCGCGCAAGTCGACATCAGCTACAGATAATTGTTTGCGCAGTTCTTCATAAAGTGGGTTGAGTGTTTTCTCTGAGCTTCCGTAAACTTCACCTGAAGATTGTTTCTGATCGATAAGTGCATCTAATTCTTTTATTTGCGCGCGAATATTGACGATATCAGGGTAACCTTCTTGATAGGTTGAAAGAAGATGCTCCAACTGATCTGTTAAAGTTTGTCTGCGTAATTTGAGTTCATCAACTTGGCCTTTCACATGCTGGTACTGACCTTCGTTGCCTAACTGCTGCTGCAATGTGTTCACTCTGGCTTGCGACTCTTCAATTTGAATCTTAAGCGTTTCGATATCAGTTCTCAGTTGATTGATGTGTGTAGATACAGACTCACTACTTCCATCAATATTTTTTGCATTGAAATCTTTTATTTTGCTTTCAGCCAACTCCAGTTGATGTTTATAGGTTTGCACTTGCGCATCAATAAAATTATAAGCGCCCTGACTCTCTTCATTTTTCCGTCTTTGCGTATCGCGAATAAAGACATTAACGAAGGCATTGAGGGTTTCAAAAGAAACATCGGGATCACCCGCGTTGTAGACCAAGTGGAAATAATTATTCTTATCGGGTTTAACTTCTAAACCAGCACGGATATTTTTAACAATTTTCTCTAATTGTTCAGGAGTTGTATTTTTATCGATTAACTTTAATTCTTTACCTACAGCTTCCATTATGCCGCGCGTATAAATAACTTCTCGCGCTTGCTCAGATCGATCGATTTTGGTTACTTCGGCCTGCCCTTTCATCAAAGGCTCAATAATATTAGTTACGTCTGCCACCAGCATGGCACTGGTAGAATAATTTTTAGGTAGCAATGCGCCGGCGAGCAACACCAAAAAGCTAATGGTGACAAAGCCTCCAATGACCCAAAAGCGAAACCTTATGAGCTCCGCTTTTAGCGCCCACACCATATCTCTCAAATAAACCTTATCCATGAAAAATCTCTAGTATTAGAATGAACGTTCTGGAACAGTCACGATATCGGATGGCTGAAGTTGATAGTTGGTTTCAACTTTTCCATTCTCAATTAAGTCCGATAAATAAATAGGGTAAACCTTTGTTTCACCGTTCACCTTACGATAAAGCTTGGCCTTATTGGCCGAGGCAAATTCATTGGTTCCACCGGCCAGAAGTACCAAATCTAAAACGGTCATGCCATCGCGATAGGGAATTGATTGCGGGCTGTGTACGGCGCCGGTGATACGCACACGACGTTGAAAATCTGAACTGCTGGGATTGCTAACAATTACCGTAACTTGCGGATTGCGCACGTAGGCTTCCAAGCTCTTAACAAGATTTTCAGATAACTGCGTAGTGGTTAAATTGGCAGCCATAATATCGCCAACCAATGGCAAGGAAATTTTGCCATCTGGGCGCACGGGTACCGCCGTGGATAATTCAGGATTGCGCCAGACATTAATTTGCAACGCATCGCCCACACCAATCCGATACTCCTCCAGCACGCCTCGGTCGGAAATGGGTGGCATGGTGACTTTTTTCGAGTTGCTACAGGCTGCCAATATCAAAGCCAAACAAATCCAACCCAACCATAGAATTTTTTTCATACTAAAGACTCCTTAAGACCTAATTAGTGGACACCTTTGCCCAACAAAATAATTTCTACCGTTTGAATCATGATAAGCATATCCATCAGGAAGCTGTGATTTTTGGTGTAGTACAAATCGTATTGCAATTTGTTTTTGGCATCTTCCACCGATGCACCGTAGGGGTATTTGAGCTGCGCCCATCCCATTAAACCCGGCTTCACTTTATGGCGCGTATCATAGAACGGAATTTGCAATGAAAGGTCTTTAACAAATTCGGGGCGCTCTGGGCGTGGCCCCACAAAACTCATACTACCTGAAAGCACGTTGTAGAGCTGCGGTAATTCATCTAGCCGCGTATTGCGAATAAAGGCTCCAACGCGGGTGACTCGCGCATCATTTTTTTGTGCCCAGACCGCACCATTTTTTTCAGCATCCTGACGCATACTGCGAAATTTGTAGATGCGGAAGTGGCGCCCATTAAGCCCAACACGCACCTGATGATAAAGAACCGGACCCGGGCTTTCGAGCTTGACGGCAATAGCCGTGAGCAACATGAAAGGCCAGAGCACCAGAAAAAAAACGGACGCTAACAATAAATCGAACAGCCGTTTCGCGATCATTCGACGCTTGGAATATTTGAAACCGTCAGAATAAAGCATCCAGCTTGGCTGCAAGAGGGTGATATCAATTTTACCCAGCTCGCGCTCACAGAAACTCAGCGCATCACAGGAAGGAACGCCCGCGAGTTTACAATCCAAAAAGTCATTCAATGGAAAAGCCGCTCCACCTTCCGCACGACGGCGCTCATCGGGAGAGACCACTATTTCAGAAATTTGTACTCGCTTTACGAAGTCCAACCAATTACTGGGAAATGGCAATACGGTTTTTTCATCCACTTCTATATGTTCGTTGGCATTGGGAATACATCCCACGACTTCAACACCCAATACATCCACTTCAGGAGACAGATCTTCTAGTAATTTTTTTGCTCGACTACCGGCACCATAGATCACAACACGGCGCTTGAGCTTAGCGGTATCGACGACCAGCATGAATATAACTCGCGCCAATATGACTAAAAAGCTACCGAATATAACACCCCAAAAAATCAATCCTTTATGGATAAAATCCGCCGGCAGCAATAGGCTCAGAAGATAGAGACTTAAGCTCCCGAGAAAAAAGAAGCTCACCACCGTGCGCAGCACCATACTGCTAAACCCCTCACGCACCATAGCAGCGTAGACACCCATAGAGAGAGTGCAGCAACTCAACACAATGGCAAATACTGCAAATAGGGGAAGATCAAACTCAACCAACTCCAGCGGTTGGCCAGCGTGTGCTAAATATTGAATCCAGCTGAGCGCCAGCCAGACAGCCAAAACCAGTAGTATTGCTTCCGCAATACCCAAGAATAAATAAGGAAGGTGCACATAGTGCTTATTGAGGCGTATATACGACAAACTCGGATCCTTCACGCAGTTGGATTGATTACTGCTATTCAAATAGCAAAGGAGGGCATTATAACGAGTTTTATGACAAATACTCGACCTTCCGCGCCGTTATTCTGTCAGTCAGTCAATTGAAAGGTATTTTTTGGCTGGGGATAACATTTTCCCAGCATTTTTTTTCAAATTGAAACCCCAGTTGTGATAACTTATCGCACCTTCTGGATACCATCGACCGCTAAGGAATTCATACATGTTCGCCAGTAATCCAACCCTCTGTATTATCGGTTTAGGCTATGTTGGCCTTCCTCTGGCCGTTGAGTTTGGCAAGAAGATCAACACCATTGGTTTTGATATAAACCAATCTCGAGTAGATGCGCTCGGTCGTGGCGTTGACCACACGCTCGAATTGAACGCTGTCGAGCTAGGCGAAGCCACTCAGTTGCGTTACACAACCAACGAAAACGACATCAAACACGCTGATGTCTATATTGTGACAGTACCAACCCCCATTAACGACAGCAAGCAACCCGATTTAACCCCACTGGAAAAAGCCTCTGCACTTTTGGGGCGAGTTATTCGCAAAAACGCCATTGTAGTATTTGAATCTACTGTATACCCCGGTTGTACGGAAGAAATTTGCGTACCGATTATTGAACAGATCTCCGGCCTGGTGTTTAACAAAGATTTTTACGCAGGTTATAGCCCTGAGCGCATCAACCCCGGTGACAAACAACATCGCGTTCACAACATCACCAAAATCACTTCAGGCTCCACCCCAGAAGTGGCCGAGTACGTCGATCAGCTGTACCGCAAAATTGTGGTCGTTGGCACCCACAAAGCAAGCAGTATTAAAGTTGCGGAAGCGGCCAAAGTGATCGAAAACACCCAGCGCGACATCAATATCGCCTTAATTAACGAGCTGGCACTGATCTTTAAGCGCTTGGATATAGATACCTTGGAGGTACTCGAAGCCGCCGGCACCAAATGGAACTTCCTACCCTTCCGCCCAGGCTTGGTGGGAGGCCACTGCATCAGTGTTGACCCTTATTACCTCACCCATAAGGCGCAACAAGTCGGCTATAACCCAGAGGTCATTCTAGCGGGACGCCGGATTAATGATGGCATGGGCAATTTCATCGCCGACTCTGTTGTAAAAATGATGACCCAACGCAAAACTCACGTGGTGGACTCCAATATTCTAATTATGGGACTCACCTTTAAAGAAAACTGCCCGGATCTGCGCAATACCCGTGTAATCGACATTATTAAAGAGCTGCAGAACTACAATGCCAATGTCAGTGTTTTCGACCCTTGGGCCGACAAAGCGGAAGCGCAACATGAATATGGATTGGATCTCATTGATGCACCCGTTGCAGGCAGCTATGACGCCATCATCCTCTGTGTTGGGCACGACAAATTCCGTGCATTAGGTGCTCCCGCCATTCGCGCGCTGGGAAAACCCAACCATGTACTTTTTGATGTGAAGCATATCCTGCCCAAAGAGGCCGTTGACGCTCGCCTCTAACCAGCTGCTTTATATAGGAACCCCTGAATGAAAGTTTTAGTAACAGGCACCGCCGGTTTTATCGGATCAACCCTTGCCAAGCGCTTGCTAGCGCGCGGTGATGAGGTCGTAGGCATCGACAACCTGAACGATTACTACGATGTGCAAATCAAGAAAGACCGCCTTGCCCACCTCACCAGCAATAGTGGATTTACCGACATCCGCTGCAATCTTGAAGACAAAGCGGCGATTGATAATGCCTTTAAAACGCACAAGCCAGACCGCGTGGTAAACCTTGCTGCGCAGGCAGGTGTACGTTATTCACTGGAAAACCCACAAGCCTATATTGATGCCAATATCACCGGCTTTTTAAACATTCTGGAAGGTTGTCGCCACTTTGGCACGGAGAACTTGGTTTATGCATCCAGCAGCTCCGTCTATGGCGCCACCACTTGTATGCCATTTTCTGTGCACAACAATGTTGATCACCCCGTTAGCCTTTATGCCGCCAGCAAAAAGGCCAATGAATTGATGGCGCATACCTACAGCCATTTATTCAACATTCCTACCACTGGCTTACGCTTCTTCACGGTTTACGGCCCTTGGGGGCGCCCCGATATGGCGCTATTCATCTTCACCAAAAAGATTCTAGCGGGAGAGCCCATTGATGTATTTAACTACGGCAACCATCGCCGTGACTTTACCTACATTGACGATATAGTCGAAGGTGTTATCCGCACGCTCGATCATGTAGCCCCAAGCAATCCCGATTGGAACGGCAACAAGCCAGATCCAGCTACCTCTAAAGCGCCCTATCGTATCTATAATATTGGCTCCAACAACCCCGTTGAGTTGCTGCGCTATATTGAGGTCTTAGAAGAATGCTTGGGCAAAAAAGCCATTAAAAATCTGCTGCCGCTGCAAGCCGGTGATGTACCCGACACCTATGCCGATGTGGACGCGTTGATTGAAGATGTAGATTACAAGCCCACCACAACGATTGAGACGGGCATTCAAAACTTTGTGCAGTGGTATCGCGATTACTACAAGGTTTAACCCCTCACAAAACGGCATCACAGGATGCCGTTTTGCATTGACGCAAATAACCAAGAATGATGACCATGAACCCACCCGCCATCACCCACGCCATGACCGTAGACGTTGAAGACTACTTCCACGTTGCTGCATTCAATAAAGTCATTAAGCCTGAAGACTGGGAACAGTGGCCCAGCCGCGTGGAGCAAAATACTCATAAATTGCTGCAACTGTTTGATGATGCCAATATAAAAATTACGTTTTTTATTCTCGGCTGGGTTGCAGAGCGCTATCCCGAATTGGTTAAAACCATTCGCGCTCAGGGCCATGAAATGGCCTCTCACGGTTACAGCCACCAACTCATCTATAAACAAGACCCGCAGGTGTTTCGTGAGGAAACCCTAAAATCCAAGCTGATTTTGGAAGACTTAGGACAAGCGCCCGTCACAGGTTATCGCGCCGCAAGTTATTCTATTACTCGCAAGTCTCTTTGGGCGTTAGATACCTTAGCCGAGTTGGGTTTTACATGGGATTCCAGCATTTTCCCCACACGCCACGATAATTACGGCATTCCCGGCAGCCCTGAAGCGCCCTATAAAATCATTACCACCCACGGTAATGTACTGACGGAATTTCCGCTCACCACGGCCAAGGTGTTTGGGCAATCGGTTCCCGCTGCGGGCGGCGGCTACTTTCGCCAATACCCCTATGCCCTATCGCGCTGGCTTTTTGAGCGCGCCAGCCTCAACCAAACAAAACCACAGATTTTTTACTTGCACCCGTGGGAAATAGACCCAGACCAGCCGCGCGTACCTGATGCCAGCTGGTTCAGCAACTTCCGTCATTACACCAACCTAAAACGCTGCCTACCCCGGTTGGAGCGCATGATTAACGATTTCCAATTCGGAACCATTAGTCAAAGCTTGGGATCAATTGACGTGAACAAGACAATCAAAATTGCAGAACTCGCTGCCGACCAGTAGAATCGCGGCCTCTTAACGCACCTGTAGCTCAGTTGGATAGAGTAGCGGTTTCCGAAGCCGTTGGTCGCTGGTTCGAATCCAGTCAGGTGCGCCATTCATCATCCGCTACTATTGAAAACCATCCTGCAACTGCTGTAAATACTGGCCTCCTGACTTTATAAAGCACCCAAAGTCGCTGCCGCCCTACTCACAACGCTAAAATTTTTATGCGTGCCGAGACAAGTTACACTTGTTACCACCACAGCTCTCTCATAACTAACACATTAAAATAAATGAATCCCCGTCCATCAAAAAAATATTTGCGCTATTTGCTAAATAAGTAAAAATCTATAACTCCAAATTATGTTTAAACGCCTTGGCTTGTCGTCGAGATACTTCGACAGACTCACCATTGTGCAAAGTGACTATAAGACCCTCGTTTACCCAAGGCTCAATTTTATCCACATAATCCATATTAATAATTTGCTGACGATTTGCGCGAAAAAACACACTCGGATCTAAACGTTCCTCAATGTAGTTGAGCGATTTTGCAAGCAGTGCTTTTGATTGCTGAAAATACAAACGCACATAATTGCCTTCCACACTGATGAGATAAATGTTGCTTAATTTAATGAAATGACAACGCTCGCCATCGCGCACAAAAACTTGGTCTGTCCGTGTTTTGGGGAGTGGTTTACTAATGGCGATTGCTGTTGTAGGTACAGGATCTAACGATTTAAAAGCTCTGCGCTCTAGCGCCAAATCAAACCGCTCTTGAGTTACCGGCTTCAACAAATAATCTAAGGCGTTCAATTCAAACGCACGCAGCGCATGTTGTTCATAGGCGGTGGTGAAAATTACTTGTGGTGTATAATCTGCCTGCTCAAGCACATCGAATCCATCGCCATCAGGCAAATGAATATCCAGTAATACAATATCCGGTTGATGTTCGTTAATGGCGGCCACTGCCGTTTTTACATCGGTCGCCTCTGCAACAACATACAAATCTGAATGTCTGCTTAGTAAATTTTGCAATTCTTTGCGTGCAAGACGGGAATCATCAACAATCAATAATTTCATAAAGGCAATTGAACTCGTGTGGTAACTAAGGTTGAGAACTCTAAGTCTAAAGAGGCCTTGTGACCAAAAGCCATGTGCAAACGCTCGCGGGTATTGCGTAAACCTATTTGATTTCCGATATGCATCGGCTGAAACTCTGGCAATGGATTTTGCACTTCGATTTGCCAATACTCAGTAGATATGCGTTGAATGCAAATCCGTAATTCGCCACCTTGCCGACGCGCCGCAATCCCGTGTTTTATAGCATTTTCAACGAGCGTTTGCATAACCAGTGGCGGCAATTTTGCGGTTAGCAAATTTTCATCAATCTCCATATGCGTACTCAACCGATGCTCAAATTGTAAAGATTCCAAATACAAATAACCTTGCACCCAATCTAATTCATCGCGCAAGGTTACCAACTGCTGAGAATCGCTTTGCAATAAACCACGCAATAATACCGAAAGACTTGCCATGCCCTTGCGGGCGGCTTGAGCATCTTCCGTGATGAGAGTGCGCAAATTATTTATGGCGTTAAATAAAAAGTGTGAATTGATTTGACTGCGCAAAAATTGTAATTCATTGTCTTTTAATTGTGCTTGTAATTGCCAATATGCAACCTCTGAATGACGGCGTTTGGTAAACTCCGCGCGCAGCAAATAAATGGCGCACCAAAGGGTGAGCATAATGCAATAGTTCATTGCATAACCCAGTAAACCGCCAATAGATATGGGTTGATTGTTGGCGATCAACACGGGAAATACAAACACTAATAGACGAGTTAAACCAACCATCAGAGCTTGTGCCGCTAGTGCTAACAAGGGCAGCGCCCAAAGTAAATACAATGCCGTTTTATATAAAGGCCACGCATGGGCACGGTGTTTATAAAAATAGCGTAATGCATGAGTCATGCTCGCGAGCACAATCGAAAGCAATAAAAATAGAATCAACAGGAAAAAAGATTTTGCGCCCCAAAGTCCCATAAAAATTAAATTAAGTAGCAGGTACCCGCCCCAAAACAGTAACTGCAACTTTATATACTGCCGAGCGGTGTCTTGTAGTATTTTTATAGAACCTTGATGTTGATCGCTCATATTATTTGGGGCGTCTGAAAACATTATTATTGCCTTAAGTAAGTGCTAGATTACCCATCATTTTTGGTGTAGAAACTCGCGCATTTGTTGGTTTACCCATTCGCCGTCATCCCACATCACGAAATGATAACCTGTTTCTGATAAACAAATATCCACACCCTTTAATGCCGCGTATTGCAGGGAAAAAATCGTTTGGGTTGATTCCTTCGTCGCGCCAAAATTTTTATAGGCAGCCCATGTGCCAAGCACTAGTGTTGGCGTTTTAATGGTGGCGATGGATTCGCGTAAATCTGTAGTCATCAACTCATACATTGCCATCGTGGTGGTGGTTCTATCACTCGATTTTCCCCAGCTGGCAATCGTTGGAATGCGCGTTGGATTATTGCTCATACCTTGAATATTGGTCATCGCTTGTTGAGTGTATAGTTCTAATGATTGATTGTTCATTGCATCGCGCATTTGTGCGGCCATGGGTTTCGCTGTTTCTGCGGTTAAGTTGGGATTTTGTACGGCAGACAAAAAAGGTAGCGAATCCAATATAACAATACGGCTAACCATGTCTGGCTGATCGATGGCTATCATTAAACTTAATAGCCCGCCAAGACTATGACCAACCAAGACAACTCGGCCAAGCTTTTGTGTGCGAATATAATGCTCAATAGTGTTGCGCATGGTAATTAAAAAACCTTGATCGCCAATACTGATGGCCGGCTGGCCGGCAAAGCCCGGAAGTTGTAAGCGATAACAACGGTACTGACTTTTGAAGGCGGCGCAGGTGTCAGTGAAAACGTCAGACGAGCTGTTAAGACCCGGAATAAAAAGCATGGCCGCGCCTTTGCCTTCCACCTTAATATCTATACCTTCAAACGTTTCTGCATGAGTTCTTTGTGCAACCGAGATAGCGATGAAAACACCAACAATTACCGCAATAAGGCCGCCATTTTTTTTGCAAAACATTGTAATCTCCTTAGCCCTTAGGCTAGCCGCTGTTTGAGATTACAGGATAGGCGCAGACAAATGCACAGTCTTATGTTTCGTGAGAGCGGTCAGTTTGGCAGGGCAAATGGCATTGATGGCTGACGATTGGTTTGTGTGTTAAATGTGATATTGCACGATTAGTGTTGCTTCAACGCAATTCAGAGGTTCAATTGTGGATCTGTTGTAATATCTGTTTCAAACACAGGATCAACATGTGTCATCACATTGAGTACTGGCAATTTCTGCATCACATTATGGCGTGCGGCTAAAGCAATATCATGGCCTTCTGCAACTGTCATATCCGCACGAATTTCCAAATGCACATCCACAATAATTAAATCACCGGTTTTACGGGTGCGCAGATCATGCAGCCCAAGAATACCGGGCGTAGCAAGAATCGTAGCGCGAATTTTTTCAACATCCTCCAAATTCACCGCGCGATCCATTAAATCGTGTAACGCATCCCACGCGAAACTCCAACCCATTTTTACAACCATCAACCCGACTATCAACGCGGCGATAGGATCTAGCAATGGCAGTCCGAGTAAATTGCCACCGATACCCACTGCAACCACCAAGGACGAGGCTGCATCTGAACGTGCGTGCCACGCATTCGCAATTAACAAACTAGAGCGAATACGTTGCGCGACAGCAAGCAAATAGCGAAATAATAATTCTTTTGCGACCAACGCCGTTAATGCGACCCAGAGCGCAACTATATGAACTTGTGCAATTTGCGCTGGATTCATTAATTTTTGCAGCGCCGACCACAACATGCCGACGCCTACCAATAACAATAAAATTCCCAGCACCAACGATGCGGCATTTTCATAGCGATAATGCCCATAATGGTGATCTTCATCGGGCTCCGCTTTACTGTGATGCCCCGCAAACAACACCACAAAATCTGCGACTAAATCAGAAAGCGAATGAACACCGTCTGCAATCAATGCTTGCGAACCTGCGACAAAGCCGACTATCACTTGCAAAGCTGTTAATAAAATATTCACCAATACACTTACCCATGTACTGCGTTTTGCTGCATTTGCGCGAGCGGGTGAGTCTAATTCAGCGTCATCATGATGATCGTGATGGGAATGATTCATGGCGGTATCCTAACGGGAAAGGCAAATAACACGCTATTGTAGTGCAGCTTCACGCCCCGCGTAAGCCATGCTCGTCACCGCGATTACAACAAACAACTATTTCGGTTTCGTGTTCATACATCCCTCACCGTATTTCCCAAACAATAAAAAACCCCAATGTAAAAAATTACACTGGGGTTTTTAATGCTTTTACATTGCGATGATTTATTTTTTGTCTTTTTTCTGAGCTAAAAACTCAATGATATTCTCGCGCTCACTTGCGCTGCTTAAACCTTTAAAGGGCATTTTATTATTTGGAATCATCGCCGCAGGATCAGTTAAATAAGTATCCAAGTTTTTCTTGGTCCATATAATATTTGATGCTTTCAGCGCATCCGAGTATTGAAACCCTGCTACGCTCGCCGAGGGTCTATCCACAACACCGTATAGTCCCGGTCCAACTTTCGTTTTCAGCGGATTAGCCATGCTATGACAAACCACACAATTTGCCGCAAACGAATCTGCACCCGCCTGTACATCGGCCGCAAACAAATACGGCGCATACAGCAATGGAACAGCCATTAACCACGCAATAAATTTTTTCATTATGCCTTACTCCTAAGGGGGTGTTAGATTGAAGTCCAAATCATAAACATCAATGTATTATTGTCGGATGCATTGCGACCAAACCCATCATAATTGTGACTCGCACCGTTAAATGTTGAATAAACGATGTATTGCAATGCTAAACGTACATTCGCAAAAGGCGCACCCCAAGATTCTTCCTTACCAAACGGCGTGTAATCGGCCTGCACGATAAAACCGCTGGCATCAGATTGACCCACTCGACTGCCATCCAGAGGATTAGGCGCATAGAGCGTCAAATCTTGTTTTGATCCACTGTTATCAAAATACCCCAAGGTAATACCGTAGGTATTTTGATAGTAATAGGAGCCATTAATATTAAATGCGTCAGTTTTGTTGTTGGCAACCGCTGCTCCACCTGCACCAACGGTAGAATCTAAAGTTTGGTCTTCATGAATTAAACTGGTATTCACCGTAAAAATGTGGCGGCCTACACCCATAAATTGATAACTCGCATCAACACCCACATCACGGTATTTATCGGTTGGGCCTGATATAGCGCCGGGACGAATGTTAGCGTTTAGGCCAAAAAAACCAACGCTCATATTTTGGCGATTAAAACTATTGCTGTAAGTAAATCGCCAATAAGGCGCCGCGCCCGAAATTTCCGACTCATCATCCACCGTTTCAATGACATTGGTGTGCTGCAAAAAAGACGTTGGCTGCGTACGATAAAACCCAACCTCACCGTACCATCGATCATTCCACGAAATATATCCCGTCAAACCTACAGCCTGTTGCGCAAGACCGCCTGATAGCAGAGGAGAGCCTCCTGCACCGGGCGCCAAATCGGCCACCATGTAGGGAAAGCCCCACGCAGGCAAGGTATTCCACACATCTTGATTGCCAGGATTGTTATTCAACGAAATACCCACAACCGCATTTTGATCAGCAATCGTTACCGTTCTTGCATAACGCAAATCCATATTATCGATAGCGGCTTTACGTTCTATGCCTGAATAAGTCACTTGTAAAAAACCGCCAACATTATCTGCAACTCGCCCAGCAGCAAAAATGGAAGCCTCTTGTAAAGCAGTATTGTTATTGGTAGAAAAGTGCGGCGTCACCGCTTCACTGGGTATATCTTTCGCGGTTTGATCAAAAACGCCAACCAACATCGCCGAAATGGGCACCACTGAATCATCACCCGATTTTTGTGTGTACCCTTCCAACTTAAATTTTCGGCCAAAGGGTGTCAATTGTGGCCCATAACCGCCGACGTGACACGCCGAACACTCTTGCCCCGTTTGACGCGCAAAAACGGGCAAGGCCTGACTTGATGTTGAAATTAAAAGAATTGAAAGAGATAACAACGCACCAATCACCTGTGCTGTCATCAATCTTAATGAAATAAACGTTTGCTTTTTCATAATCGCATGCTCCTCCGTATTGCAACATTCAACGCTAAAACAGCAGGAATTGTTTCATACATAACACTGCTGCTGTGTTCACAATGACACATAGCGAGGGGAAGAAGTTAATCTAAATCAAGAAGATGAGTTTGTTTACGCGGTGATAACGAGATTAGTTCGCCATTAAGGCAAAAATTCGCTAAACCACCAAAAGATAAGCACGAGAATTCAAATAGTAACGCAGGATTTAATAAAATAGACTTCGGCTAACATTATATGTTTAGAGCAGAAAAGCGCTTCGACCAATTATGGTCCGCAATAAATGCAGCACGGCTAATTTCATTGTCATGAAAATGCAACGCTGCGCGCATTACAACTTCAATATCGTGCAATGAATGACTGATAAAAGTACCAGGCAAATCAGCATGCTGCTGCATTTCTCCAAAATTTGTCGCCACAACAGGAATACCCAATGCGCGATATTCATAAAATTTAATTGGATCAACACCACGCGTTAGCGCATTTTGCTTAAATGGAATTAAACCTACGGTGAAATTTTTCATCGCTGCAATTGCAGAGTTGTGATCGCACGCAGGCAAACACTCAATATTCGCAGGCAACCCAAGAGGAAGAGTGCCAAATTGCGGGCCAATCAACCTTACTAAAGCATCTGGAAATTTTTCTGCGAGCATTGTAACCCACGCCCAATCGAACCATTGGGCGAGTGTTCCCACATAACCAAATACCATTTGCTTGGAGGGCTGAGGCATGACTATGGGTAAAAATAAATCTGTCATTAAACCATTACGAATTAATTGAACATCGCTACGAACGACAGACCACTTTTGAAAAAGAGTGGAAGACGAAACCGCCACTTTTTTTACCGCAGTCACTAATTGTTGCTCGCGTTTTGCAAAGGTCAAACGCGAAAGCCCACGATAAAATTGCGGATAGTCATCCATCGCATCATAGAGAGAATCGCAATTGGACAGAATTGTAATAGCCTCCAAGGCAAGCGCTGAGGGTTTACCAATTACAATCAACGTTTTTTCTGGCGCAGCAAATTCTTGCAACTGAGTTAACACGGCTTGCCACAATAATTTATTCAAAAAAACAGAACCAGGAAGCGGCTCTATGGGCAAACTTTTGGGAGTAATTATCTGCAGCCAGTCAGGTATGTCTGTAGCGCAGGAATCAGGTGCCTGCGCTATGCGTCTGAAATCACTGAGCGCGGGAAGGCGCGTGGGATAAGGGTTTACCCACAATACAGAAGATTGATATTGCTCATGAAACCAGCGCACAAACATATGCGGACGCTGGGCAAAACTAGACCAGTTTAGAGGGGCAAGATAAATCAGGCGCATTGCGCTGCGTACTCGCGCAGAATATCGTGGATGCGTTCAGCCGATTTACCATCGCCATAAGGTGATACGCCACGAGCAACCGTTTTATAAGCACGCTCATCATCCAACAACAATTGGCATTCGCGCACAATCGTATCAAATTGCGGCCCCACCAATTTCACCACACCAGCATCTACCGCTTCAGGACGCTCAGTTTCACAGCGCAACACCAACACCGGCTTACCCAATGCGGGTGCTTCTTCCTGCACACCACCGGAGTCACTCAAAATAATATAAGCGCGCTGCATAGCCGCCACGAAAGGCAAATAATCGAGCGGCGGGCACAATATAATTTGTGAGTGCCCACCTAATAATTCATAGGCTGTAGTTTGAATATTGGGATTGGGATGAACTGGGTAAAGTATTTGCACATCGGCGTTATTATCTGCGATATATTTTACGGCACGACAAATTTCGCGATAAGGCTCACCAAAATTCTCACGGCGATGTGCGGTAACCAAAATTAGACGTTTAGCCGCATCTAATTCAAACGGCAATGGGAGCGGTTGCGCGCTCACAGATTGTAAAGCATCTATAACGGTGTTGCCCGTCACCCAAATTTTTTCAGCCGCAACATTCTCTCTTAATAAATTATCGCGGGAACTATTCGTTGGCGCAAAATGCCATTTAGCTAAACGCCCAGCGATTACCCGATTCATCTCTTCTGGGAAAGGATTTTCGATATCCCATGTGCGCAAGCCGGCCTCAATATGACCAAACGGAATACGCAGATAAAAACAGGCTAAAGCAACGGTCATCACTGTTGTAGTATCACCCTGCGCTAAAACCACATCGGGCTGTTCAGCTTGCAGCACTTCATCCAACTTTAATAATAAGCGCGCAGTCAACGTTGGCAGGCTTTGATTTGGCTGCATGATATCCAAATCAATATCAGGCACTATACCAAACACGGCAAATACTTGATCCAACATTTGGCGATGCTGCGCTGTTGCCAAAACACGCACATTGAATGTTGTATTTTTTTGCAACGCCAAAATAACTGGCGCCATCTTTATGGCTTCTGGACGAGTTCCAGCAACACAAATTATTTTCATGCAATCACTCATCAACAATACAAAAAATTAATTAACACCTGGGCGATACACATGAGGAATCCAAGGGCCCCATTTTTTCTCGTAGGTAATTTTATTTTGCTCAAACAGCTTTTGACGCGCCTCTATTTTTAATTTATTGAAAGAGGCTGATAAGTGATGATGAACAAATACATCATCAGCACAATAAATACCAAAACCAGCTTGTTCTATGCGACGACAATAATCATCGTCTTCAAAAAAGCCTATACCAAAGACTTCATCCAACAGCCCTACTTTTTCATAAGCCGTACGAGAAATCATGACGCAAAAAAATGCTGCCGTACGCAAAGGCGTCAGCTGACCAATATGGCGTAGCGTAAATTTTCTTGATTCACGCAACATTTCATCCATAGTTGCATACTGAATATTTATTTTTGCCTCATTGCCAATATTGCCCGTCACCGGCCCCAACAAACCAATACTAGGATTGCGTTGCATATGCTTCACCAGTGAAGAAATCCATCCCGGCGTCACATGAGTATCATTATTCAACAAGACTAAATATTCGCCCGTAGCGGCCAACAATCCTTGATTATTTGCGGCTGCAAATCCTTTATTGTCTGGGTTTAATATCAAGGTTCGATTCGCACCTTGAGTTGCCCACTCACGTAAAAATGCCGGAGAGCCATCACTGGATGCATTATCCACCACGATAGTTTCATAGTTGGCGTAAAGAGAGTAAGTGTCTAAACTGCTCAAACATTGTTTGGTAAGATCTAAGTTATTGTAGGTTACTACGATAACGCTGACTTTCGGCTCAATACAACCTTGCTTAATAGCGAGCGATAAATCTTGCGCTCGATGATGCCACGTTTGTTGTTCAGCAAAAGCTTTACGTGCAGCAATTAAATTTATATCAACTGACGACAATAAAATATTTTCTACTTGTTGAATAAAATGCGCGTGATCTTTACCCACTACCACCAAATCGCCAAACTGTTTTATTTCTGGCACATCTACGGCGACCACAGGCTTACCTGCACCTAAGTACTCATATACTTTTACTGGATTAGTGGCAAGAATTAACGGAATCACACGGAAAGGTAATAAACAAATATCAAATGCATACAGATAATGCGTTAATTGTGCGTAAGGAACCTCCCCCACAAAAACCACATTCTTGTGTGAGCGAAGCTGAGATGTCGCATTAACAGTGTCTGCTCCAACCAAAACAATAGCACAATCATTAAAGCGAATTGCCAGCTGACGAATCAGCTCAATATCAAACCATTCTGCAATGGCCCCATAATAACCAATTATTTTTCGTCCCAGCGGGTCTTTATAAATATCGGCAGGCACTTTTGAAAAATATTCATATTCGCCAGCATTGCGAATAATGGCGCGATGCTCAGTATATTTTGCCACTATGTCATCTAAAAAACCCGATGTAGTAATAGTTAAATCCGCACGCGTAAACAATTCGTGTTCCAATGCGATAATTTCTTTACCGGTATTTTCAAAGCCCTCATGGTGATCCATACAATCATAAACCAATTGGCTATTGGGAATTTGCTGTGCAACAGGCGACCAAAACGGATGCTGGACCAGATTAATAATCTGCGTAGTCAATTCAGGTAGATTTACTGCAGGAGCAGTATTAGCCCAAAGTATTAATTCACCCACGCTAGCCAATAACGATTTAATTACGGCTGGAGACGGTGCATGATGATAAATAACCGTCGGCACAGTCACACATAAATGTACCTGAAACAATCGCCCCGTTTTATCCAATGGTTCAATAGAAAATCCAGGGCTTTTAGCTTCGATTAAATTCGAAGAAATATAAAATACTCTGTCACCTTCCGCGGCAAGCGCTTGCGCAATTTGCTGTGGACGCTGATGACGAAAATGCCAATCTATAACACCCCATAGAATAAAATCCCTACCCGACGAATTAGCCACATTTACAGCAGGATGGCTGATGGGACTATTATTAGATTGTGGATTTTCCACTACAACTACATTGGCTGGAGTTGCCACCAAAGAACGAATCCATCTTCCAAATAGGGCTCGCATAAGCCGCTGGATAACGCTAGGCATTCTTTGATTAAGATTTCGCAAGCGCAATAAAATTTGGCTTTTATCCTCAACCGATAATCCATGTTTAAGCAAACGACCAACAAAGCGCAAAGGACGCGTTAATTTCCAAGAGCGGCTCTGCGTAATTAATTCAATATGTGCCGCAAGGTGATAACTATGTTGATAGGCGCTAGCCAATTCCACGGCTGACTGATCAAGAGATGCTTGAAACTTACGCGTAATCTCATCTAAATTGACTTGAAGTTCTGAGTAACGCTGATTGAGCTGCTCAATATGAGCATCGCGCTTCTGTGCTTCTGCATAAAGCACTTCAACTTGCTCCATTCGTGTGTTTTCAAGACGGTCCAAATCACGATAGAGTTCAGCCACTTGCTCAGCACGCTCGGCATTAAAGCGTTCCAAACTTTCAATAAATACATGCTGCTGCGTAATTTTTTGTTCACATAACAGTATTTTTTCTTCGGCTTGCGCTTTGACAATATAAAGCTGATCAATAATTGTAAATGGAATTTTACCAAACAATAAAGCTTTAGACCAAGATTCAATTTTTATCGTTAGCTGTTCATTAGTTAACGCCTGCTCGCCTCGCGCCACCGCCAAAAGCTCTAAATAAATATCGCGCACTATTTCGGGACAGGCTTTATCCAACAGCAAATCGTTTAATTCATAATGCGTATGACGTAAATTATCATCGACGAATTCATTAAGGAAAATAGCCAATTCATTGGCATTCACTGATAACCCGACAGCCCGAGCAAGGCGCTGCAACTCATTTGCAGGGTATTGCATAAAATAATCATAATCGACAAGCGCGATATTATTTTTTTGTGCAAAAGTTAATGCACTAACAACATGCGTAAACCACAAAAGATAGGCTTTTTCGGCCACAAAACCATCGCGTTTTTGCAATGACTTAACCACGCTGAGCGGATGGCGAATACTTAAAAGATAACTTACATCATAATTACAATGTACAAAAACCCTATCCCAAAATGGCAAGAGCTTCGCAATACGCGGATCTTTCAAACCAAAAATATGGGACTGCGCCACTTTACCGCGCAGCAACTCCACCGCTTTTAAAAAAAACCCTTGATGTTCAAGTTGCTGAAGATGCGTTTCAGTAATGGGCGTTAAAAAGTCCCACTCACTATCAATGGCATGTAACATTTCAATATTAAAGGCATTAATATCTGCATCTTCCCAAAAACCTTTCGCATTCACCTCAGCCATGGCAGGCAATAAATTATTGCCAAGATTCACCCCCATAACCTGTAGACCACGAGTAATCAAACTCGTACCCGTACGGTGCATACCAATAACAACTATTAACTTTTTGGTTTCGGTGGACACAATGGCTCTCTTAGATGTATTCAGGATTTATTGATGTGCGATCAAGGCTGGGCAGCACGACTCAAAGATAGTCAGCAATGTCATGCATTTTCCTACACTTTTCCATAGGATTCTATGCTCCGACGGGAATTAGTCTATCTCTAGAAATTTTATGACCTGCGCTACGCAAGTTTCGGCCGATTGGTGACTGGTGAGCAGATGTATTTCAGGGTGTTCAGGCGATTCGTATGGACTATCAATTCCGGTAAAGTTCTTAAGTTCACCGCGCCGCGCCTTAGCGTAGAGACCTTTTACATCGCGCTGTTCACATTCATTCAACGGAGTATCAACAAATATTTCAATAAACTCGCCCTCTGCAAATAACTTGCGAGCCATTTGACGCTCGGCACTGTAGGGCGAGATAAATGAAGCCAATACAATTAAACCGGCATCTACCATTAAACGCGCCACTTCGGCAACACGGCGAATATTTTCTACACGATCTGCCTCCGTAAAACCTAAATCTCGGTTTAATCCATGCCGTAAATTATCACCATCCAAAAGATACGTATGTAATTTTTTGTCGTAAAGGCGCTTCTCCAACAAATTCGCAATGGTGGACTTACCAGAACCAGAAAGTCCAGTAAACCAAATGCAACGAGGTTTTTGTTGTTTAAGTTTTGCCCGCGCTATTTTGTCGACACTGAGCTGTTGCCAGCGAATATTCGTAGAACGGTACAAAGCAAATTCAAATTCACCTTGCCCTAGAATATCGCCAGCCACTAAATCTTGTATTTGAAATTGCTCGCCACTAGACACGGTTATATGTTCAGCCGTGCTGATATTTAATACCGCATGCTCATGCACATTAATTTTTTTAGCAGAAAGATGCTCGCCCGTTTGTTCTTGCGCACGATATTTAATAGCAGTGACGCTAAACGACACAACACGATTATTTTGCAATAATCCATAACGGCGCCCGGCCATCAAAGGCCGCTCCGACTGCCAAGAAATTTTTACTTGAAATTGATCCGCGAGTTGAGTCAATTTTCCTCCCAGGTAAATTCTATTGGCAATGGAAATAAACCAGTAAACTTATCGCGCACATCATCTACCATTTCGATGGAAAGCAACTCATCGTACCGACTCATCATTACCGTCAACTCAATGCTCGGTGCACTGACTAAACGCATACGAATACGGTAAATGCCTTTTTGATAAGTACACGCCAAGGTCACTCGCAAACGGCGCTGGCCATTGAATGCAGGAATAGCAATACGGCGCCCACCCAATTGCATTCCACGGCTATCAATAACATCCAAAATTAAAAATGGCGAATCAACATGGATCGTCATATTAAGATCAATAAACAACGCAACATTAGCACCATAGGCCAAAGTTGCATGCTGGCCCATTTCCACAAACTCGGCTTTAACAATATCAAAACCGGCTGCAGAGAAACCTTTATCATGTCGCTTGAGCGCCACATTGTGACCCGACTCTTCAATGCGATCTTTTTGAACTACAAATAGGTACTCAGCAATAACATCGTCAGGTAATCCAGCTTTCACCACATGCCCTTTGTCAAGCAATAGGGCACGATTGCAAAAAGCACGCACTGCACTTAAATCATGGCCCACAAATAATAACGTAGTGCCACGCTTTAAAATTTCCTCAATTTTCGCTAAAGCCTTTGCTTGAAAGCGCGCATCGCCCACTGACAATGCTTCATCGACGATCAGCACATCAGGATCAACATGTACCTGCACCGCAAACGCTAAGCGAACCATCATTCCTGAACTGTAGGTTTTAACTGGTCGATCAATAAAATCGCCAATATCGGCAAATGCAACTATAGCATCGTAGCGCTCAGCAATTTCTTCACGGGTTAGTCCTAGAATAGATGCATTTAAAAAAACATTTTCGCGGCCACTAAACTCCGGATCAAAACCACTGCCCAATTCCAGCAGCGCGGCAACTCGCCCTTTTACACTGACCGCCCCCTGTGTAGGCTGTAAGGTACCGGCAATTATTTGCAATAAGGTGCTTTTACCACTACCGTTCAAACCAATAATGCCCAAGCTATCGCCCGCAGCAACTGTAAAATTTACATGACTCAAAGCTTGTACTGGCTGACAATATTTATGCGTCAAACTTAACGAAAACCGTGAAAATAATTTTCCGCATAAGCGAACAACTAAGGGAACAAATAATCGACTAAATGGGGTTTGCCAAATTAAATAGGTTTTGGATAGGTTGTTTACTTGAATCATACAATCACCTGAACAACCTTAGAGTACGTCGGCAAAGCCGCGCTTTACTCTGCGAAAAAAGAAATTACCTGCATACGCGACCACCAACGCCACTAATGAATAAATAGCCAAGCCGGACCAGCTCGGTAGCGAGCCATAAATTAAGACCGCGCGACTTGACTCTACAACATAAGACAGTGGATTCAATAAAATCAGCACTCGAAATTTTTCGGGCAATACCGAGGTAGAATAAAATACTGGACTTAGAAACAATAATAACGTCGCAAGAGTACCTGTAATTTGTTGAATATCGCGCAAATAAACGCCCAGCGCCGCCAGCATCCACGAAATACCTAATAACAATAACAGATAAGGCAATAAAATGATGGGCAATAAAATGGCCGTAAATGGAATGGTTTTTAATTCAAATAAAATTAATGCCAACAACAATCCAAAACTAATCACAAAAGTAAATGACGCACTCAATAATGTCACCCAAGACAAAATATCCAACGGAAATACAATTTTCTTAACAAAATTTTGATTGGTAACAATTAACAGCGGAGACTTAGTAAGCGTTTCCGTTAACAATCCATGAATGCTTAAACCTAAAAATAAAATAATCGCAAAACTCAATGTGGTTTCACCAGAGGTATCACTCCACCGCGATTTAAAAACGGTTTGAAATACAAAGGTATAAATCGCCAGCATCACAATCGGAGTCACGAGTGACCATAAAATCCCTAGCGCTGAACCGCGATAACGTGCTTGCACATCACGTTTTAACAATTGCCAAATGAGCGATCTATTTTTCCACGCCTGAGCAAACATAAATTTTCCAGCAATTATTGTTGATTGCGTAACATCCACTCGATAGTTTTGAGAATACCCGATTCAAAACTTTCCAGCGGACGATAATTTAATTCCACATGACATTTGCTGGGGTCAATCGCGTAGCGACGATCATGTCCCAAGCGATCAGTAACAAAGGTAATTAAGGATTTAGCCGCTGTATTATTGGCACAGGGCGCTAATGGAAACTGCGCTAACAAATTAGCGTCATTTAACAAAATGCGGTCAATCAAATCGCATATAAGATTCACAATATCAATATTTCGCCATTCGTTTTCGCCACCAACATTGTATGTTTCACCCACCTTACCTTTGTGCAAAATCAAATCGATTGCACGGCAATGATCTTCCACATAGAGCCAATCGCGAATATTTTTACCATCACCATAGATAGGCAGTGCCTTACCTTGCAAAATGTTTTTAATAATCAATGGAATCAATTTTTCACTGTCTTGATAAGGGCCATAATTATTGGAACAATTACTGGTAGTCACTTGCAAACCATAGGTGTGATGATAAGCACGCACCAAATGATCTGATGCAGCTTTGGAGGCGGAATAGGGTGAATTGGGTGCAAAGGGAGTTGTTTCACTAAAGGCAGGCGCCGTGTCAGTCAGCGAACCATAAACTTCATCGGTAGAAACATGATGAAACCTGTGAGCAACAGCGCCTTCATCCAACCAAAACTGCTTGGCCACTTTTAGCAGTGTATGTGTGCCCATAATATTAGTTTGAATAAAAGCATCAGGGCCAGAAATGGAACGATCTACATGAGACTCAGCGGCAAAATGTACAAGCGTATCAATACGGTACTGCTCAAACAAGGATGTAACCAACACTTGATCACAAATATCACCCTGCACAAAATGTAATTTCCCCAAGGCTTCCAAATCTGCCAAATGCTCACGGTGCCCTGCATAAGTCAATGCATCAAGCACCACAAGTTTATCCTGTGGATACTGCGTTGCCCAATAGTGGCAAAAATTTGCGCCAATAAACCCGGCACCTCCAGTCACAAGCATGTTTTTCATAATGTATGAGTCAATATCGTTTTGTATGGATGTTGTTTTCGCGCAAAATTCTGCGATCAACACACAGGATTAAAATCGCCACGACAAACCTAGTCGTTACAAGTAGCTGTCTTATAGGCAATGAGCATTTTAGATAAGGCCGCACGCCAATGTGTAGGCGTAATTTGTAATTGCGACCAGGTATGCGCTTTATTCAGCACGCTATAAGCAGGCCGTTGCGCAGGCGTCGGATAATCTTGTGTAGCAATTGGCATAATGTTCGGCATTGTAGGTAGCAATCCCAAGACATTCGCCTCTTCCACTATCGCAACCGCAAAATCATACCAACTCGCAACACCCGCATCCGAAAAGTGCCACACGTTTTCTGGCGGGCGCCGCAATACAAGTTGCCAAATCATTTCGGCCAAATGCAGCGCATAGGTGGGCGTGCCTATTTGATCGGCGACAATGCTCAATTGCGGACGCTCCGCCGCCAAACGCAACATCGTTTTCACAAAATTATTACCCTGCTCGCAATATACCCAACCTGTGCGAACCACATAAGTACTGCTGCATTCACGCAATGCGAACATTTCACCTAACTGTTTGGTTTTGCCATAAACACTGAGTGGATTAACAGTATCCAATACTTCATAGGGGCTGGATTTTTTTCCATCAAAAACAAAATCGGTAGAAATGTGCACCAATAATTTTTTATGGCTTTGACACCAATGAGCAATTGTTTGGACTGCCAGCGCGTTTACAATTTTTGCGAGCTCCGGTTGAGCTTCGGCTTTATCTACGGCGGTATAAGCCGCCGCATTAATAATTACATCAGGTGCATATTGATCTAATAGAGCGGGCAAAAATTCCAGCTGCATTAAATCAATTTGCGCACGGGTCAACATGATTAACTCAAGCGGGTATTGCGCTGCAAAAATCTGCGATGTTTTTTGCAACGCATAACCTAGCTGGCCGTTGGCACCCGTAATTAAAACCTTCACGCATAAACCTCAGCGTTGGCAAGCAGTAATCCTGCACGATCTTTGGAAGACAAAATCAGCGTGTTTTCATCGGAACAAGGCCACTCAATATTAAGTTCAGGATCATTCCATAACAGTGACCGCTCAAACTCAGGGGCGTAATACTCCGTACACTTATAGCAAAACTCAGCGCTATCACTCAAAACTAAAAAGCCATGCGCAAAACCCGGCGGCACCCAGAAAATATGTTTGTTCTCCGCCGATAAAATAGTGGCGACGGATTTACCAAAGGTAGGCGAACTGCGCCGCAAATCTACCGCCACATCAAATACCTCACCAGAGATGACACGCACTAATTTTCCTTGTGGTTTATGCAATTGATAATGCAATCCTCGCAGCACATTTTTGCTCGAACTGCTTTGATTATCTTGCACAAAGTGAACATTTACATTGCGTTCCAGCAACCACTGCTCACGAAAACTTTCCATAAAATAACCGCGTTCATCACCAAATACTTTTGGCTTGAACAAGAATACATCGGGGATAGCGGTGGCAATAATTTCCATCAAAATACTCGGTCGTTCAACATTTCTACCAGATATTCACCATAGCCACTTTTTAATAATGGCTTGGCAAGGGCAAGCAATTGCTCGCGATTGATATAGCCCATGCGATAAGCAATTTCTTCTGGGCAAGCAACCTTTAAACCCTGGCGTTTTTCAATCGTTTGAATGAATTGACTGGCGGCCAATAAATTATCGTGCGTGCCAGTATCCAACCAGGCCGCACCGCGGCCCAATAATTCCACCGTAAGCTGGCCGCGCTCCAGATAGATTTTATTCACATCGGTAATTTCTAATTCACCACGCGCTGAAGGCTTGATGGATTTAGCAATGTCAATCACGCTGTTGTCATAGAAATACAATCCGGTAACGGCATATTTTGATTTAGGCTGCGCTGGCTTTTCTTCAATCGACAACACTTTACCCGCCGCATCAAATTCCACTACACCATAAGCACGCGCATCATCAACGTGATAACCAAATACCGTGGCGCCACTCGTGCGCGCATCGGCATGCTGTAGTAATTTGGAGAAATCGTGAGAGTAATAAATATTATCCCCCAGAACCAACGCACAACTATCAGCACCAATAAATTTTTCGCCAATAATAAATGCCTGCGCCAATCCGTCAGGTGAAGGCTGTTCAGCGTATTCAATCTGCAACCCCCAATCACTACCATCACCCAATAGCTCTTGATAGGTAGGTAAATCGCGTGGTGTGGAGATAATTAAAATATCGCGAATGCCCGCCAACATCAGTGTTGTCAGCGGGTAATAAATCATAGGTTTATCGTAAATAGGAACAATTTGTTTGCTGATCGCTTTGGTAATGGGATACAAACGCGTACCCGATCCACCTGCAAGCACAATACCTTTACGACGGGGTTTAGTTGCGGCAGTTGTAGCATTTAGCATTCAAAAAATTCCACTCTTGTTATTTTAACCAGTGCCAATCAGAACCAGCACCCATTTCAGTTAACACACATTTTAATTGTTGATTGGCTCGGCGAAAACGCCAGTGTAAGCAAGCTTTAATAAACGCATAATAAAGCGGAAAGCGCGACTGCTTGTAGTTACCGCTAAAAACCTGCTCGGACTGACTAAATGCCTCATCGGCAATTGCTAAAAAACGACACACCTTATGCATGGTTTTCGCGTGATCATGTTTTAATTCGGCGTTGTCTAAAACCAGAATCTGCTCATCGCTAAAATGCTGTCGCAAACAGATTAATTGCTGCGCATAAAGCCCACGATCCACATAAGAATGGCAGCGGTGCGAGCTCCCCAAATAACGCATGCCTTCTCGCGCCAAACGAGAAGGCTCTTTGAGCAAAGCCAACCACAGCGGCAAGGTTTCATTGGCGCGAACCTTTTCCATTTCATAATGGGAAATGGCCCGTTCAGCTGGGTCACGCAATAACACGATCAATTTCAGGGCGGGATTATACCGTTTTAATTCAGGAATTATTTCAGTCCAGTAAAGATAAATAGGGGTTGCTTCACCCCACAGCTTTTCGGGGCTAGCCCCTTCGAAATACGCGGAGTAGCGCTGATCTATTTCATCTACCGTCCAATCACACGAATAATCAGGTGCATCAAACAAATGCACCTCTTTCCCTGCTGCCATAACAATTTGCGGATGCTGCGCTAAAAAATGACTTAATGCAGTGGTGCCGGCTTTTTGTGCGCCAATAATCATAAAGTCAAGGGACTTCATACCGCCCTCCTGATGCTATCCATCAGTTCATTGACCTGATCACGGGTATAAAATGACCAAATCGCCTCACCATAATTCAATAAGCGGCGACAAAGCGATTCCATAAGCACCACATCATAGCCATCATTGCGACTTTTGCGCGATTGAATACTGCCCATATAGGCCGACTCCAAGCCCATAGCGCGTCCAACGATACTCGGATTAACCACAAAATCCTCATAGCGTATAATTTTTTCAGGAAGATACCGGACAAAATTTGTGCAAAACCACTCCAGTATATGTAGCTGGCGATCAATAGGATCTGGTATTTCAGCCAAGACCGCTCTTAGCTCAGGCGCAAACATCTCACCCGCTGGAATATGACCGTTATTGACGGGAAGATCCACCGAGTTCCAACTGGCCAACACGGCCAAAGGGTTACGTACTATGCCATAAACCGGAAAGCTGGCCCGTAAATCCGGCAATAACGCACTAAACAGCGCGTTGTGTTTAATCACAAGGGTAAACTCAGCGTTTTTAACACGCTGGCGAACATCAATTAGCCCTAAGCTAGTTTCCGGTTGGCGCAATTGCCCCGCAATGGCCTCATATGCCACCGGATTTTCAGGCACAACACCCTCCTTTTGGCGAGACAGCACCTTGCCCTGATGTAACGCCATTTCACGCGTATTCGCAGCGAACTCTCGAATAAACGCTACCGCGGCCAGAGCACCTTTTTCTGGGTCAAAAGCACTAGGAGTCATCGGCTCCATTAAGGCCAACACGTTTTCATGATTATTTAATATATTGCAACTGAGCGTTGTTCCCGCACGAGGGAGACCTGTCAGCAATACAGTATGTGGGTTGAGTTTCAAGCAGCAGTCTCTTTAGCATAATTGGATAGGAGGGTAATGGGCATAACGTTTAAACCTTGCATTGGTTTACAGAGACCACAATTTTTTTACATTAGCCATAATTGCCAGAAATGCCTTACGCTCTTTTGCTATGCCGTAATCAGCCACAATCTTAGCTGCGTTACGCTTACACTCGGCAAGCGCTTCATTATTATTCATCAACGCTAAACTGCGCCCAATACTCGTCAAAATAGAATCGACATCATACGTAGGCATAAAACAGTTTTGCTCATGCTTACAAAAATCGCGGTTACCAATACAGTCCGGTACAACCACCTGATCACAATAATTCAGCGCCTCTAATGCAGGCAGATAAAATCCCTCCGTAGTATTTGGCAACAAAACCGCCAAACGGCTTGCAGCCAATAACTGATACCAGCTTTTCCTTGGAACCCATTGACCAACCAACAAAACACTTAACCCAGTTGCAGCAAGATGCTGTTCAATTTGTTTAGCCAGATCAGGTTGCTTTATTCCCAAAATAATAATGTCATAACGCTTTTGATTGGGTAAAACTGGCAAATCAACACCATTGGGGATAGTAAAAACAGGCCCCTTCACACGCCCAGTGGCATTGATGGCGCAAGCGACTTGCGGCGACACACAAATACGTATTGCACGCTGTTCCAAAAACCCATACAGCTCTGTATCAGGATTAGCATGACGGACATGCTGAATAAGATTAATGACAGGTTGACCCGGCTCACGCACTTCGGGCAGATAAACTTGCCAATCCATTCCTGCCAAAAAAATCACATCATAAAGTGCGGGACTAAATGCAACCGAGCGGTGTTGATATTCAGGGAACCAAGGGTTTGAGATATCCCAACGAGTGCGAGCCGAAAAACTGATTTCAGGGTAAAAATTGCAGCTTGATTGAAGATGTTCAAAATAATCAGCAACTTTTTGATGCCCGCCCGTATGAGCTATCAAGTCACGATAAAAAAGCACGCGCGCGGGCTTATGAATTTTTTGATAGAGGCGCTTTAACACATTCCATCCAAGCTTTGGCAAAAAGCGTTATTTAATCATAAGCGCGAGGTATTATCTGCCTTAAAATGGAAAATCTCCCTGCCCTCTTTTTCAAAGTGGGGAGATTTATCTGTCGTCTTTTATATCCCTCGACTTAGGCGCAACTTCATAAAAGGCTTTTCAATGCAGTGATAGGTTATGTAAGACAGTATCGCCGTACAACAAAGTGCCAATAAACTCATGGTTTCGCCCGTCATTACCACATGAAAGCTTGCTGAGTATTTTTGTAGAGCATCAAAAACAGGCATATGAAATAAATAAATACCGTATGAAAGTAAACCCAACTTAACCCCATAATCTGCATAGGGCCTATAGCGAATCCGTTGAGTTTCATTCAGCACAGCCACCCCCATTACCACTAATGCGATGCAGGGAATAAGACCGAAGGCGATAAAAAAATTTAGTTGTCCCGCATTTAACTGAACCAAACCCCAGGTTGAGCAATAGGCAAAAATAGACACAAGCAAAATGCCAGTTACTAGTTTTATTAACCGTCGATTAACTTCAAAGAACGCATGATAGTTTTTATTTTTAACAATAAAGACGCTGGCTCCACCCAACACAAAAGCCATCGCATTATAAATAAAATCAAATCTCGCCATTAAGCTCCATTTTTTTCGATCAACTATAAAAGCCCCATACTCCACAGGCAGGGCATGAAAAATGGCGAAAGCAATAGCCACAAATAACACCGTCAGTCCGCCAAAAATAGCCCAATCTTTTGCAATGCTATTACACCTTTTCAACGCCCAATAAATAAACGGTGCCACAAAAAAATAGAGCATTTCTACCGGCATAGTCCAATACACATGATTAAATATAATGCCATGTGCCGGCTTATAATTTTCTACAAAAATAAATAACTGCGCAACGCGCAGTGGCGATTGAACAGCAAGCGGCCAATAGAGTAATGCACATGCGACAATCGAAAAATAATAGAGCGGCAGAATGCGTAAAGCGCGACTTCGATAATAGACCTTTAGGCCACCAGCACTTGTCGAATTATGTCGCCCAGAAAAAAAACCTAAGGTGACCAAGTAGCCACTGAGAGAGAAAAATATTAAAACCGGAATATATCCGAACGGATTAAAAAGCCAGTCGAGCCGGCTACCGATAAAAGATGCAAAAAAACCAGCGCTTGGTAACCAATGATGCAATTCAAATGGATAGTGGCAAAATACCACGGCTATCGCACTTAAACCTCTAAGCACCATTAAATAGTCGCAAGCAAACTCTGTCTTTATTGATAGTGAATTAGCGCTATCCACTCGATTTATTCCGTCATCGCCGGTTTAGGGCGAATGTTAGCTCTAAGTTGCTCAATCGGCCGCTCCACAGACACAACCATCACCCACGCCACTAACAGGATAACGGGCAATGCTAATATCAAAATATGTATATCAGGCCGCACGTAGGCAAACCCCATAGAATTGAGTATGGCCATTACAACCAACCCTACTTGATTGTGGATGACATAAATAGGAAAACTTAAATCGCCTATCCATTTATCAACTTTTTTGGGCACCCGCCCAAGCGCAAAAGGATTGCATAACAATAAAATCATCAGCGCACAAAAAATATAATTCAGATAAAAACAAATACTGCGCGAGTAGCCACTAACATCGCCCACCCACCAGTTCATTAGCATAAGCGCAAATACAATAATGGGCAGAAAGTTCTGTGTCACTACTGAGCGCAAAGGTAATTTGCTCAAAAAAACATCTTTATAATGAAAAATAAATGCACCTGTAGCA
>Ga0209067_10000169_pt1 | contig 45182 bp, 42 predicted proteins | sample ColStrG_CSR_2013_FD_187199 | JGI IMG/M metagenome (GOLD analysis project Ga0209067, IMG submission 187199) | Freshwater sediment microbial communities in response to fracking from Pennsylvania, USA - Cold Stream Run_MetaG_CSR_2013 (SPAdes)... | ecosystem: Environmental > Aquatic > Freshwater >... | reverse complement strand
GGCCGAAAGGGAGGAGAGTGGCGAGGCGACCGGAAGTGTCGCCAAGGCTGTTCGCCGAGGGAGGCGTCCGTGTCCAATCCCGCCATCGCGCCGGCGCAGCGTGCCGGAGCGCGCCTCGCCACTCTCCTCCCTTTCGGCCTGCCCGGCCTGCCGATAGCGGCGATCCAGTTGGTCTACGCGGTCTATCTGCCGAGGTTCTATGCCGGCCTGGGGATGGGCCTGGCCGCGGTGGGCCTGGCGATCGCCGTTGTGCGCATCATCGATATCGGGGTCGACCCGATCCTGGGGATGGCCATCGACCGGACAAGCACCCCCATCGGCCGCTACCGGCCCTGGCTGCTGGCAGGCGCGCCGGTGGCGATGCTGGGGACTTTCATGCTGATCGTGAGCGGCGGTCGGGCGGACGCCGGTTATCTGATCCTATGGCTATTGGTCGGCTATGCCGGCTGGTCGATCCTGAATCTCGCAATGACCGCCTGGGCCTCGATCCTGGCGACCGGCTACAACGACCGCTCGCGTGTCTATGGCGTCACCCAAGGCATGGCGGTGATCGGCTCGACCGGCTTGCTGCTGCTACCGGTCCTGACCCACGGCGCCGTGGTGCTGGGCAGGGCCGCGAGCATGCCCACGGTGGGTTGGATCATCCTGATCGCCCTTCCTCTGTGCGCCATAGGCTGCGCGGCGCTATCGCCGGAGCCGGCTGCAGAGACAGGACCCAGCGCCGGGTTTCGCTTCGCCGACCTCTGGTTCGGACTGACCAAGACGGCGATGTGGCGGATCGTGGCGGCCGACCTGCTGCTGACCCTCGGCCCAGGCACGACCGGGCCGCTCTACGTGTATTTCTTTCATGACGCCAAGGGGTTCGGCATCGCCGAGGTCAGTCTGTTGCTGATCTTCTATATCGGCGCGGGCATCGTCGGCGCGCCGACTTGGGCGCGGATCGCCAAGCGGATCGGCAAGCACCGGACGATTCAAATCGCCTGTGTCGCCTATGCCGTAACCCAAACCATCCTGATGGCCCTGCCGCGCGTGTGGCCCGGACACACAGCGATCGACGCGATCCCGACAATCCTCGGGATGATCGGCGTCGGGTTCTGCGCCAGCGCTTTCGTCGCCATGATCCGCGCCCTGATGGCCGACGTCATCGACGAGGTGCGCCTTGAGACCGGGCGAGACCTGACCAGTCTGTTGTTTTCCATGGTGACGACCACGACCAAGATCGGCGTCGCCATCACCGTGGCCGTCGTCTTCCCGATCCTGGCCCTGGTGGGATACAACGGTAAGGAAGGCGCGGTGAACACGCCGCACGCCATCTTCGGGTTGGAGATGTGCTATCTGTTCGCGCCGATCGTCCTGGTGTTTGGCGGCGGGGCGATGTTCCTGGGCTATCGCCTGGACGCCGACCGCCATGCGGATATCCGGGCGAAACTGGACGCCGCCCGCTGACTTAACGGGCGTCAGCTTGCTGAACGCGATCGTAGAGGCGCCGCGCCATCTCCAGGAATACTTTCGCCGAGGGGCTGTCAGGCGCGGTCGCCACCAATGGCCGGCCCTCGTCGCCAGCCTCGCGCAGGGCGATGTCGATCGGCACCTCACCGAGGAACGGCGCCTTGAGCCGATCGGCCTCCACGCGCGCGCCGCCCGTGCCGAAGATCGCGATCCGCTCTCCAGTGGCCGGATCGGGGAAGTAGGCCATGTTCTCGATCACCCCCAGGATCGGGACTGGCGGGTTCATCTTCTGGAACATGGCGCTGGCCCGGCGGGCGTCGATCAGGGCGATTTCCTGGGGCGTTGAGACGATCACCACGCCGTCGACCGCCAGTTTTTGCACCATGGTCAGGTGGATGTCGCCGGTGCCGGGGGGAAGATCGACCACCAGGACGTCCAGCGGTGAGATCTCGGTCCCCCAGCGCACGTCCTCAATCATCTGGCGCATGGCCGACGACGCCATTGGGCCCCGCCAGATCATCGGCGAGCCTTCCTCGATGATAAAGCCGATGGACATCACGCGCACGCCCCAGCCGCTCAATGGATTGAGCTTGCCGTCCGAGAAGATCGGCTTGCCGCTGGCGCCCATCATGCGGGGCGCCGAGGGGCCATAGATGTCGGCGTCGAGCAGGCCGGCCTTCAGCCCAAGGCGCGCGAAGGCGCAGGCGAGGTTCACCGACACCGTCGACTTGCCGACGCCTCCCTTGCCGCTGGCGACGGCGATGACATGGTGGACGTGGGCCAGACGCTCGGCCGGGGGCATTGTCTGGGTGTCGGCCTTGGGGTCGATCGACACGCGGGCCTGGCGCGGCTGGGCCGACGGCGCGACTTTCGCCGCCGGCGACGCGGTTGTGGTCAGAACGACCTGCGCCTTGTGCACGCCCCCGATCGACAGCAGCGCTTTTTCGGCGGCGTCGCGCACCGGGGCGTAGACGGCGGCCTGGGCGGCGTCGACCTCAAGCATGAAGCCGACCTTTCCTTCGCCAATCGAAAGACCCTGAACCAATCCGGCGGCGGCGATGCCCTTGCCCGAGGCAGGATCGATCACCCGATCGAGGGCGGCCAGAACGGCGGTGCGGGAAGGTTGGATGGCAGGCATTGTCATGGCGTGACCGGATTGGAGTTTACAGGGTTGATACGCTTTTTCCGCTGGCCGCGCACACCAGCGTCTCAACCAGGGAACCTATCTCGCCGCGCTCGCTCCGGCGCGGGCCTTGATGATCAGGCGCCAGGCCGTTTCATCGCGGAACCACGTGCGCGCGGCCTCCTGGATATCGGCGAGGGTCAGCGCGCTGTAGTCCGGCAGGGTGGTGCGGATGAGATCGTACCGCCGCGGGTCAGACAGCGCGCCCGTGAGATTGCCCAGCCAGTAGTCATTAGTGAGCTGCGCGCGCCGAAGGGTCGAGACGTGCGGATTGCGGGCGCGCTCCAGTTCGTCGGCGGTGACCTGGTGATCACGCATGTCGCGAGCGGCCGCGGAGACCGTGGCGAAGAAGCCGGGAATCTTCTCCGGTGGCATCTCGACGATATTCAGGACCGATCCGTAGTCGGGGAACGCCTGAGAAAGTTCAGCTCGCGATTCCGGACTGTAGGTGGAGCCCTGGGCCACGCGCACGGTATCGATGAGACGATTGCCGAGTACGTCCGTGGCGATCATCAACGCGCGTGAGCGCCTCATGTCGGTGAAGAAGCCGGGCGCTGGCCAGCCGAGGACCGCCACGGCCTGATCCGGCCGGCCTGTGTGGGTGAGTGTCACCGGCTCAGTCGTCGGGTCCGGAAAGACGACCTTCAGCGCGGCGGGATCTGGCTTGGCCGCCGGATCGCGCGGCGGCAGCGCGCCGAAGGTTTCCCCCACACTCTTGAGCGCGTCTTCGACCGTTACGTCGCCGACGATCGTCACATCGATGCGGCCGCGCGCCAAGGCCGGCGCCAGGATCGCCTTCATGTCGGCCAGTGTATCCGATCGCAGGGATGACTCTTCGGGATAGGACAACCTGGGGTCGGAACGCGTAAGCAAAGCTGCGCCACGTCGGGCGAAGACGCCGCTGGGCGTCGCGTCCATTTGCGCCAGGCCGGCGAGACTGCCGGCCCGGGACCGTTCCAACGCCTCGGGTCGGAAGCCGGGATCGGCGACATATGCGGCCAGGACCTGTAGCTCCGTGTCCAGATCCTGAGGCCGGGTCGCGCCGCCGAGATCGAAGGCTGTATTGCCAAGCGCAAAACTCGCGCTGACCACCTTGCCGGCCAACGCCCGGCTCGCCGCCTCGCGGTCGAGTTTTCCGTAGCCGCCATCGAGAAACGCGCCAGGGGTCCATTCCGCGGCTGGCCGATCCCTGGGTAACGACAGGCGGCCGCCTCCGACTTCAACAGACACCAAGACCTGGTCCTTGCGGTACGGTGTCGGCTTGACGAGCACCCGTACGCCGTTGCCGAACCGCGCGGTCGTGACGCCCAGATCAGCCACCTCAGAGCGCTCCAGGATCGGGGAGGGTTTTCCAAAGTCGGTATAGGGCCAGACGACGGCCGCGTCGGCCGTCCGAACAGTGAGCGGTGCATTCGCCGCGGCGTCGAAGGCCATCCTGATCGTCGACTCGCCACCGTCAATGGGCTTGGGCGAAGCCACCTCCACAAGCGGACCGGTCCCGGCGAACACCCGACGCATCGCCGCGTTCACTGTCACGGCGGTTAACCCCTGGGTCGAGGTCTCGAAGACCTTGAGGTCCTCGGCGGGGTCGGTGAACACGCCGTCCTGATCGACGGCGTCGACGAGCCCCGAGGCAAGGTTGGCCGTTACGCGCGTGGATGCGCCGGCGACCGCGGTCTTTAGTCCAGCGCGCATTTCGGCGATCTCGCGATCGACCTCGGCCTGGGTGACTCCGTCGGCGACCAAGCGGCGCGTCTCACGCTCCGAGGCGGCCAGCGCGTCGCGCCAGTTGTCGGGCGGCGACTCCGCCTCGATCACCGCGATCTTGGCCGACAGGAACAGATTCTCGAAACCCGCTCCGGCGCCCAGGAAGGGCGGGTTGGCGCCGTGAGCCAGCTCACTGAGGCGACGATTGAGCACGGCCAGACCGACATTTTCGATCGTCTCGCGACGTTCCTTGTCAAATGTGTCCGCCTCGCCGTCGTACGGTCGCGTCCAGGCGATAATGGCGCGCGTGGAGCCGCCCGGCTGGATGACCGCCCTGACTTGCTCGCCGCCGCCGGCGACCGCGCCGAGGACGGGCTCGCCGCGCGCGGGCCCTTTCGCCCGCCAGTCACCGAACATCGTCTTGATGCGCGCTTCCATATCCGCGGGATTGAAATCCCCAACCGCGATCAGGGTCGTGCGTTCGGGCCGATAGTTGGCCTGGTAGAAAGCTCGGACCGTGTCCGCCGAGGCGGTCTTGACGATATCGACCAAGCCGATCGGAAAACGGCGCGGCGCCAGCTGTCCGCGCAGGAAGAGATCGATCTGCGCCTTTTCGGCCCGATAGTCGGGCGTGTCGCGCAGGCGCTCCTCGGACAAGACGACCCCGCGCTCGGTCTCCAGCGCCCTGGGATCGATGGTCAGCTCGCCGGCGGTTTCACGCATCAACATCAGGCCAGTCGCCAGGGTGTCGGCGTCACTCCGGGGCAGATCGAGCATATAGACCGTCTGTGACCAGCCCGTTTGGGCGTTGGTGTCGGGCCCGAACGCCAGGCCCTTGCGCTCAAGAATCTTGATCATCTCGTCAGCGGGCACATGGGTCGAGCCACGGAAGGCCATGTGCTCAAGCACATGGGCCAGGCCCTGTTCGGCGTCGGATTCCTCCAACGAGCCCGACCCCACCCGCAAGCGCAACGCCGACGCCCCCTTGGGCGTGTCATTGTGCATGATCGCGTAGCGCATGCCATTGGGCAGCACGCCGAAACGCACCAAGGGATCGGCGGGAAGGTCGCTGCGCGCCTGGGCCCATGTGGCGCGGGGCGCGGTGACCGCGGCCGCATCGCTCGATGTCGGCGCGGACAGGGCGAGGCTGACACCCAGGACCAGAGGGGTAAGAAGAAGGCGCGCCATTGTCACTCCAGGCGATCGCGGCGAGTCGAAGCCGCCCGGCTCCTTACACTGCTTTTTGCGGCCAGAACGCGGCGCACGCCTCTGCGTCGCCAGAGGATTTTCGTCCGTGCCGAGCAGGCCACGAAGCCGGGTGGCGTCTGTCTGTCACGATGGCGTCGATCGAAACGTCACGACGGCGCGAACCATAGTCTGATCGAACCGCCTTCCGGAGCCATCCGGAACCCAATGCGGCGAACCAATGAGCTGTCCGCACCATTCGCGCCTTTAGGGTTATAACCCTTCCGCCCTCCTCCGAAATCCCGCGACAACGGCCCGTCGGCGCGCATTGAGCGCCCCTGTAACTTCGATTGTCGGAGACTAGTCTTCTGGTTTTTGCGATCTGGTTTTCGCCGTCAAACATGACAATACGTTCATTTTGCGCGAAGTCCCATGACAGCAGACGGGTTCATAAACGAGCGGGCTCGATTACAGCCTATTAACTTGCCCTTGACCGCCTCAATTGGGACAGTCTGGTGGTCGACGGGCGCCGCGAGCGGACCGTTTCGGGGGTTGGCGGTGACGGTGAAACATTTGGTCATGGTCCTGGCTTGTGGCCTGCCCGCCATGGCGGCGGGCAAGACCGCCGTGCCGCAGATCGCGATGCCCGCAGCCTACGAAGGCGCGGCGGCGACGGCCCAACCTGCCGCCGCCAGCCTGGATCGCTGGTGGCTGCTGTTCAATGACCCGGTGCTCAACGGCCTGGAGGATGAGGCGTTCGCGAGCGGCCCGGACGCCAGAACCGCCGGCGCGCGTCTGCTCGAAGCGCGCGCCACGCGTCAAGCCCAGACCGCCGCCACCTTCCCGTCGGGCTCTATCGCCGGCAATGCGAGCCGCCAGAAGACCTACGACATCGCCCCGCCGCCCAATGATCTCAATCCCACCAGCGGCGTCACCGACACGCTCTCGGGGACATTCAATGTGTCATGGGAACTGGATCTGTTTGGTCGGCTGGCGGTGGCGCGCCGCGTCGCCACCGCTGACGCGGCGCAGGCGCGGTTCAACATCGAGGGCACGCGCGCCGCGCTGGCCGCCGCCGTGGCGGACACCTATTTTCAGGCCAAGGGCTATGCCATCCAATTGGCTGACGCACGCGAAACAATCCGTATACAGACCGAACTGCTGACGATCGCGCGAGCCAAGGCCGAAGCCGGCGCGGGCTCCTCGGACCAGGTCGACCGCGTGGCGGGCGACCTCGCGCAGGCCAAGGCTCAGGCCGACGATCTGGAGGCGCAGTTCCAGATCGCGCGGCGCCAGCTGATGGTCCTGATCGGCCGCGGTCTCGCGCCGTCGGCTGATTTGCCTCTTGCCGGCGAGGTTCCCCAGATCCCACCGACGCCGGCCGCACTGCCCGCCGACCTGCTGGCGCGGCGACCGGACATACGCGAAGCCGAGGCCCGGCTGCGTTCCGAATTGGGGACAGCCAAGCTGCGTCATCTGGCGATCTTTCCGACCATCACGCTGCTGCCGGCTCTGGGCCTGTCCCGGACCTCGGAGCCCGGGGTATCCTACATTCCGCCGACGACCCTGGTGAACACCACCCAGACGTTCAATCAGGGGTTCTGGAACCTCGCCGCTGGCGTGAATATCCCGACCCTGGATATTCCCAAGCTGCTCTATCAGGCCAAGGCCGAGGACGCCCGGGCGCGCGAGACGGCCATCGCCTATGAGAAGACCGTGCAGACGGCCTTCGCCGAGGCGCAGAACGCGATGACCAATCTCGGCGCGGGCGAACGGGCGACCGACGAGCTCGCACTGGGCGAAACGCGCGCCGCCCGCGCCTATGAGGGGGCGAAGGCCCGTTACGCCGAAGGGCTCGACGACCTGACCTCTGTGCTCAGCGCTGAACAGGCCTGGCGGACGGTCCGCTCGGCCCTGACGACCGAGCGGGTACAGACCCTGCGCCGTTCGGTGCAGACCTATAAGGCCCTGGGCGGCGGCTGGGCTTCCGCCGCGACGGCGGGGCGTTAGACCGATGTCGCTGGCGCTCTCGACCCTGATCTACGAGTGGCGCCGATATCTCGCGGCCGTAATCGCTCTGGCGGCTTCGGGGATGCTGGTGCTGGTCGTCCAAGGGCTGATGTTGGGGATCATCCACTCCGACCTGGCCATTACCGAACGGTCCCGCGCCGATATCTTCATCATGCCGATCAAGACGCCCAGTCTGGTCAACGGCGATCCGACCTTGCCCAACCGGATCCGGCCGCAGATCTTTCAGAACCCTCACGTGGTCGAGGTCCGCAGCCTGGAGGAGTCCTTCGGAGCCTGGGCGAACCACCCCGCGCCTGGCGTCAAGCAGGTGCAGACCTATGTCTCGGTGTGGGCGGTGGATCCGATCCCGGACGCCGTCACCCTGCCGGTGGATTTCGACGAGGCCACCCGAACCGCGCTGATGGAACCGTTCTCGATCGCGGTAGACGCTTCGAGCGTTCAAAGGTTGGGGGTGAAACTTGGCGACATGGCCTCGATCAACGGGCACGCCGTCCACGTCCGCGCGATCTTGCATGGCTATCAGACGCTGGAGCAACCCTCGCTGGTCGGTTCGCGCGAGACCGTGCGGTTGCTGGGTCGCGCCGATAGCTCGACCACCGGCCAAACCGGTCCGCTGATGGTGCGGGTGGACAATCCGGCCAACATCGATCGCGTTCGCGATCAGCTCAACGCGGTCGCGCACGGCGTGTACAAGGCTTCGACGCGGGCGGAATTCAATCAGGCCAATGAAGACGCCCTGATGTCCGAGCAGATCATTGGCGTTCTGCTGGTGTTCCTCACGTTCGTCTCGGTCCTTATCGGTGTGGGAATTACGTCCCAGACCCTGCGTGGCGCGATTCTTTCCAACATTCGCGAATTCGCCAGCCTCCGCGCGCTTGGGATCTCGATGTTTTCGCTGCGGCTGATCGTGATGGAACTCTCCGTATGGGCGGGTGTCGCCGGCGTCTTGGCGGCCGGGCTGATTACCGCCTGCGTGGCGTTCGCGGCCAGTTCGTCTGGACTTCCGATTGTCATTCGCCCCGGCGCGGCGATGGTCATCGGCTCGATGCTGATGGTCATCGCCGTGGTCTCCGGCGCCATGTCCATGGGGATACTGAAACACAGCCAGCCCGCGGACCTTCTGCGATGACTGCGCAAGCCGCCACCGCACTTTCGGCGACCGGACTGGTCAAGCGCTTCAAGACCGGCCGCACCTTTGTCGAGGTGTTGCGCGAGGTCGATTTCGAGGCGCCGCACGGCCAAGTCACCATGGTCATGGGTCCATCTGGATCGGGCAAGTCGACGCTGATCGCCGCGCTGTCGGGCCTGCTCAAGCCTGATGACGGCAAGGTCAACGCCCTGGGCGAGGATCTCTGGAGTAAAGGCGCCCGGCGCATCGATCGGTTTCGCCTCGATCACTGTGGTTTCATTTTTCAGGGCTTCAACCTGTTTCCGGCGCTGACCGCGCTGCAGCAGGTGACAACGGTGCTGCGGCACAAAGGGCTGAGCCGGTCCGAGGCGCGCCGCGTGGCGATAGACGCCCTGGACGAGGTGGGTCTGAAGCCGCGCATGCACCAACGCCCGAGCGAGCTATCCGGCGGCGAAAAGCAGCGCATCGCCATCGCCCGAGCGATATCCAAACGCCCTTCCCTGCTCTTCGCGGACGAACCCACCTCTGCCCTGGACGGGGAAAACGGCCAGGTCGTTATTCGCCTGCTGCGCCGCGCCGCGGTCGACCACAACGCCGCGGTGATCTGCGTCACCCATGACCCGCGTCTGGAAGCCTTCGCCGATCGCATCGTGCACATCGAAGACGGACGGATCACGCGCGCGGCCGCCTCTCGCTCAAAGGAAGGTTAGAAGGGATGTCCTTTCCTCTCCCACGCACAGTGTTGGCCGTCGCGACGGTTGGCGCGCTCGCGTTCGGACTGGCCAGTTGCTCCAAGACCAAGCCGGCCGCCAAGGTCGAAACCACATCGCCCTTCAGCGCGGTCGCCGAAGGCAAGGCCGACGTCGAAGGCGGGATCATTCAAGTCGCGTCCCGCACCGCCGGCGTCGTGCGCGAGGTTGACGTGATCGAAGGCGACCACGTGCGAAAGGGCCAGGTTCTGGCGCGGCAGGAGGACGACGCCCAACGGCTTGCCGTGCAGACATCCGAAGCCAACCTCAACCAGACCAGGGCCCAACTCGGCGCGACCCAGGTGCAATTGGCCACCGCCCAACGGGAGAAGGGCCGCTTGGTAAAGCTCGCCGGCTTCGTGTCGGGACAGCAGGTCGACCAGGCCGGAGACGCCATCGCCACCGCCGAAGCGAACCTGGTCAGCGAACGCGCCGCGATCGGCGTCGCGCAGACCCAGCTGAACGAGGCCCGCTATCGCCTGGAACAAACCATCATCCGCGCGCCCAGCGATGGCGTCATCGTCCGTCGCTATGCGAACCCAGGCGCCGGAGCCTCGACCTTGAACGTTACGCCCATGTTCGATCTCGAGCCCGCGGGCGCGCGGATCGTCCGCGCCGAGGTTGCCGAATCGGCGTTGTCAGCGGTCACGATCGGCCAAGCCGTCGCCCTGACGCCGGAGTCCGATCAGGGCAAGGCCTATCCCGGCAAGGTCCTGCGTCGCGCAGCGGTCTTCGGCGCCCGCAAGCTCCAGTCCGACGATCCATCCGAGCGCACCGACGAGAAGGTCGTCGAAGTCGTGGTCAGCGCGGACAACGTCCCGTTTCTGATCGGACAGCGCGTATTGGTGAAATTCTTCAAGGCGTCCCAGAGATAACGCGCGAGCCCACCTAGTCCAGACGGGTGTTATATCGGCCGATCGCCACGCCGCACACGACCAGGACGATGAGAGCGAGGGCCGCCAGACTCGGCGTGGCGCTCGCCAGACCCTGGCCCTTGAGCAATGATCCTCTGACGATCCGTAGGAAATGCGTGACCGGAATCGCCGAACCCAGAGCCTGTGCCCATTTCGGCATGCCGGCGAACGGAAACATGAAACCCGATATCAGGATCGAGGGCATGATGTAGAAGAACGACATCTGCATCGCCTGCAGTTGCGACTTCGCGACAGTCGAAATCAGAAAGCCCAGCGCAAGACTTCCGATGATGAACAGCAGCAGGCCAAGGGTGAAGGCCGCCCAGCCCCCGGCCATGGGCACCTGGAACAGGATACGCGCCAGCACCAGGATGAACACGGCCTGGATCAGCCCGACAAGAACATAGGGCGCCAGCTTCCCGGCCATGACCTCAAACGGACGCACAGGGGTCGCCAGCAGGCCCTCCAGCGTGCCGCGCTCCCGTTCCCGGGTCACCGAAAGAGAGGTCATCAGCACCAAGGTCATGGAGAGAATGACCCCCAGGAGGCCTGGAACGATGTTGAAAGCGGTGATGTTTTCCGGGTTGTAGCGACGATGTACGATGACCTGGAACGGCGGTGGAGACGATGCCACAGGCGACAAGGGCCCAATCAAATCGTGACTCAGCGCCTGAGCCGGAAGTTCTGCCAACGCGGCTAGAGCGGTTCCCGTCGCCGCCGGATCGGTGGCGTCGGCTTCAACCAGAATCCTCGCATTGTCGTGGCGCACCACCCTGCGGCTGAAGTCGGGGGGGATGGAGATGGCGAACTGGACCCGGCCGGACTCGATCAACCGATCCAGCTCGCGATCGGTCCTCACCACGGCCTTGAGATCGAAATAGGAGGTCGCCTTCAGGCCGGAAACGATCGATCGCGCGAAAACGCCGTCATCCTGGATAAGCACGGCCGTGGGCAGGTGACGGGGATCATTGTTGATCGCGTAGCCGAACAACAACAACTGAACGATCGGCAACACGAGGATCATGGCGTAGGTCAGGCGGTCCCGAGTGAGTTGCAGAAACTCCTTGATCATCATCGCCTGGACGCGTGAGGCGAAGCCGTTCACCTGGCCTGATCCTCGAAGCCAGCCATCAACTTGATGAAGACGTCCTCAAGCGTCGGTGAAACCTCTGTCCACACATAGGGGGCCCGGCGATAGAGTCGCAGCGCCGTCTCCAGCGCTTCACGATCAAGACCACTGACATGAAGTTCCTGACCGAACGCGGCCGCCGACAACACGCCCGGCGCGCGCGCCAAATCGCGCGCCAGATGATCCACCCCTGCGCCGGTCCCCACGAACGTGATGAGCCCCGACCCGCCGATCACATCCTCGACCGTACCGCGCGCCAGCAGGTGTCCATAGGCGATGTAGGCGATCTCATGACACCGCTCGGCCTCGTCCATGTAATGAGTTGAAACCAGCACAGTCACGCCGCCGGCGGCGAGATCGTGGATTTCGTCCCAGAAATCGCGACGCGCCTTCGGATCAACGCCGGCCGTGGGCTCGTCCAGGAGCAGCAGGCGCGGCTCATGCAAGGTCGCCGCTGCAAGCGCCAGACGCTGCTTCCATCCACCCGACAGCGCGCCGGCCAGTTGCGCGCGCCGATCCGCCAGGCCCAGACGCTCCAGCGCGGCGGCGATTCTCTGTCGGGGCCGGTCGAGACCATAGATCCCGGCGATGAACTGCAGGTTTTCCTCGATCGATAGGTCCTCGTACAGCGAGAACCTCTGGGTCATGTAGCCGGTGTGCCGTTTGATCTCGGCGGAGTGCGTCAGAAAATCGAGACCGAGGCATTGGCCAGAGCCGCCATCGGGCTTCAGCAGGCCGCAGATCATGCGCAGCGTGGTGGTCTTCCCCGAACCGTTGGGTCCCAGAAATCCGCACACCCTGCCGGTCTCCAGACGCAGGGAAACCTTGTCCACGACTGTCTTGTCGCCGTAGCGCTTGACCAGGTCGCGAACGTCGATCGCCGCGGTCACGGACGGGCGCCGGCCGCGCCGATAGGAATGACCTCCACCGGTTGTCCGGGATTGAGCGCATCGGGGTGGTCCGGCAGGGCTTCGATCAGAAACATGAGGCGGTCGCGGGCCGAGCGGCTGAAGATCACCGGCGGGGTGTATTCCGGTGACGGACTCACATAGGTAATCTGGGCCGTGCGACGAGAGCCGCAGGAATCACAGTCGAACTGAACTCTGCCTCCCGGTCGATAAAGCGACACCGAAGACTCTGGTGCGAAGAACCGCACCTTGACCTTCGCATCGGGAATAATACCGACGATCGGCTGATTGGCCGAAACCCATTCACCCCGCTGAAAATAGACGCGTTCTATCCGACCCGTCGCCGGCGCGCGAACCGACATCTGATCCAGGCGCGCCGCGGCCTCGTCCACCGTCGCCAGGGCGCGAACAGTCTGCGCACGCGCTTCACTCGCCTGCGATCCACCCGCCTGAACCTGAGCCGCCGCCGCGTTGCGCGCGGCCCGGGCTTGGCGCGCGGCCGACGCCGACCTGTCGGTCTCCTGGACCGAAACGGCCCCTCGCTCACCCGCCGCGGCGCCCGAGTACCGCGTGTCCTCCCGTTCGGCGAGGCCCAAGGCGGCCTCGGCGGCCGCCAGGTTTGCTTCTTCTTGCCGTACGGTCGCGACAGCTGTGGCTTCAGACGCCCGTGCAGCGGCCAGCTGCGCGCGAGCCTGAGCGAGTTGGGCCGCGGGAACGCGCGGATCCACGGTGAACAGCCGAGCGCCGGCCTGCACTCGCGCCCCCTCGTCGGGGCCCACGTCGGTGACATTCCCCGACAGCGGCGCGGCCAGATACATGACCTGGGCCTCGATGTAGCCCGACAACCGGTCAGAGTCCTTTGCTGCGGGCGAGAGCAGGCGCCACGCCGTCGCCCCCAGGGCGAGCAGTCCAAACACGATGATGACGATCCACGCCCGCTGGTGCACCCAATAGCCTCCGCGGGGAAGCATAGCGCCCGCGGCGATCGAAGCCAGCGGTTGTTCAGACGATCCGGCTGGTCTTGTCGCCCCAATAGCGGTCGCGCAGCAGGCGCTTGTAGAGCTTGCCAGTCGGAAGACGCGGAAGCTCGGCATCGAAATCCACCGTGCGCGGGCATTTCAGGTGCGCCAGGTGGTCGCGGCAGAAGGCCAGAAGCTCCTGGGCCAGCTCAGGCCCGGCGGCGATGTCGGGCATCGGCTGGACGACAGCCTTGACCTCCTCGCCCAGGTCCTCGTTCGGCACGCCAAAGACCGCCGCGTCGGCCACCTTGGGGTGGGTGATCAGCAGATTCTCGCACTCCTGCGGATAGATGTTCACCCCGCCGGAGATGATCATGAAGGTCGCGCGATCGGTCAGGTAGAGATAGCCGTCCGCGTCCAGATAACCGACATCGCCGACGGTGCTCATGGAGCCGTCGGCCGACCGGGCCTCGGCGGTCTTGGCGGGGTCGTTGAAATATTCGAAAGGCGTCGCGGTCTTGAACCAGAGTGCACCGGAGGTTCCGAGCGGAACCTCATTCATCTCCTCGTCCAGAACGTGCAGTTCGCCGAGGATCGTGCGTCCCACGGTGCCCGGATGAGCCAGCCATTCGTGGGAATCGCAGGCGGTGAAGCCCAGCCCCTCGGTGGCGCCATAGTATTCGAGGATCTTGGGGCCCCACCAGTCGATCATGGCGTGCTTGACCTGCGGCGGGCACGGCGCGGCGGCATGGACGGCCGTCTCAAGAGACGAGAGGTCGTATTTCGCGCGGGTCTCGTCCGGCAGCTTCAGCATGCGCGAGAACATGGTCGGAACGAGCTGGCTGTGGGTGACGCGATAGCGCTCGACCAGGGCAAGATAGGCCTCGGGGTCGAACCTCTCCATGATAACCGCCGTTCCGCCCTTGCGGATCGTCAGGCCGACGGCGGCCTGCGGCGCCGAGTGGTAGAGCGGAGCCGGCGACAGATAGACCATGTCCTCGCGGTAGCGCCAAACGCCGTGCAGGAAGTCATAAAGCGGCAGGGCCTCGTCGGGGCGGTTTTCCGGCAGGGGTCGGATGATGCCCTTGGGTCGCCCTGTCGTGCCCGAGGAATAGAGCATCGACGTGCCGAGCCGTTCGTCGGGAAGGGGCTCCGGTGAGAGACTGCCGACGGCCTCGTCGAGATTGACGACGTTCGGCGCGCCTCCTGGACCGTCAACGATGATCGTCTGGACAATGCGCGGCGTCATGGCCACAGCGGCCAGCGCCACCTCCCGCTTGGCCTGCGACGTAATGAGAACCCGCGAACGGCTGTTGTCGAGAATATAAGCCAGTTCCTCGACCGTGAGATAAGAATTGACGCAGGTGTAGTAGAGGCCGGCGCGCTCACCGGCCGCGCAGCCATCCAGATAGCGCGCGTTGTTCTCCATGAAGATCGAGTAGTGATCGAGAGGCCCCAGCCCGAGCGCGCGCAGATGGCGCGCCAGACGATTGGCGCGCGCCTCGTAGTCGCGATATGTGATGACCTCTCCCGAAGCGGCCATGATGACCGCCGCACGATCGGGATGTTGGGCTGCGTAGCGTCCTGGATACATGCCGTTTCCTTCACCTCCGCGCGGGTGTCGTTCGCGCACCCGTCCCGCGCGCCATCGCACGGGCGTGTGGCGCTCGACAAGTCTCGCTTGCCGGTCGAAACTCGCCGGGACGACAAAGCGTGATGGACCAAGACCATGACATCCTTCCAGACGATCTATGAGCGCGCCGCGGCCCGCAAAGGCGGCGAGGCGGCGCTGGAGGCGCTGATCGCCGAACATGCGCCCAAATCCGCGGCCGAGCTGGCGGCGACAGCTGACGACCGGTGGCTGGCGCAGATGACCCGATGCGTTTTCCAGGCCGGTTTCGCCTGGAAGGTGATCGAGGCCAAATGGACCGGTTTCGAGACCGCGTTTCACGGCTTTTCGCCGCCAATCAACGCGGCCATGTCCGACGAGGAGTTCGATGGGCACCTTAAGAACGCCGCGATCGTGCGAAACGCTCAGAAGATCCTCAGCGTGCGCGCCAACGCCCAGTTCCTGGTCGATCTCGCCGCCGAGCACGGGTCGGCCGCCGCCTTCTTCGCCGCCTGGCCCGACTCCGACTTCGTCGGCTTGCTGGAGGTGATGAAACAGCGCGCGTCGCGGCTTTCGGGCGAGACAGCGATGCGGTTCTTTCGCTGGATGGGCAAGCCATCATTCATAACCTCGCGCGACGTCACCGCCGCCCTGATCGACGCCGGGGTGGTCGACAAACCGCCCACGGGCAAGCGCGATCTGGCCGCGGTTCAGGGGGCCTTCAACACCTGGTCCAAGGAAACAGGCCGCGACCTGACTTCGCTCAGCCGCGTGCTGGCCCTGAGCACCGGCCCGGAAGGCTTCGGACCAAGGCCTTAGCCAATCCGGCCGCGCGGATAGGGGAGCGGATCCAGGTCCGGATCAACCCACTGCCGACGGGCCGTGACGCTGAACAGCCGGGGTCTGGACCAGTGGGCTAGCAGCCAGTCCGATCTGCCCAACGGGGACGTCATCAGCGCGTTGACCAGCACGAACACTGGTGTTTGCGGGTCATTTCCGTCCAGCCAGTCGCGGGCGGCGCGCAGCGAGGCCTGGGTGATCGTCTCATGGTAGCCCTCCGTGTCGGTGTTGGCCACGCCTGTCGCCTCGTTATAGGCGCGGATCATGCCGGGCATGCGGGCTGCAGCATCGATGTCCGGCCGGTATCGCATCAGCCATAGCGCCGCCGCGAAATGCGCCGCATGGGTCCACTCCGCCTTGGGCAGCGTCAGATCAATGACGCCAAGGCCAATCCTGTGAATCTCGGACTCGGAGCTGAAAGTTAGGGTCGTCATAGGGTCACCTTAGGCTGAAGCCGGCGGGGCCCACAAAAAACCCCGCCGAAGGGGCGGGGTTTGCAGTTTAGGACTGACAGTTGCGCCGCTTTAGGCCTGTCTGCTCGTCCCGGTCTGACGCCCAACCGCCGCCATGGATCGGCTATCTCGCTGAATCTGAACGGTGGACGGGCGAAGCATGGCGCCTACTCTGGCGGCACTTGCATGGGGTGTCAAAGTCAACCTCACCTGAGCGCCAGCATCATTTCGCTACTGTCCACCCAACCCATCCGCTCGTATAGCGGACGCCCCATCGGCGAGGCGTGCAGGACCATCAGATCGACGCCTCGCCGGCGCCCCTCGCCGACCGCGATCGTCATAAGGGCGCGCGCCAGGCCCGCGCCACGTCGCTGCGGCTCTACAAAGACATTGGTGATAAAACCGCGGCAATCCTGCCGCGGGTGACGCGGATGTGGCGGCCAGTCGATCACCATCATGCCAAGCCCGGCGACCGGCTCGCCATCTTCGGTTTCGACGATCCAGCCGAAGTAAGCGCCCGACGCCAGGCGCGGCCCCAGCCAGGTCTGAAACGCCGAGGTCATCTCGATCAGCACGTCTGTTCCGTGGCCATTGTCGGCGAACATCTGGCGGCGATGACGTACGATCAGATCCAGGTCGCTGTCGCGCACCGGGCGCACGGACAGACGCTGAGCGCCAAAGACCTGGTCGATAGCGAAGGATGTGTCGGGGTCGTTCATAATAGGCTCCGTTGCGGAAAACGCCGGACGGAGCCCTCAAGCCGACCCCGTCCTAAAAGGCGGGGTCTGGGGAGTTATGCGTTGCGCTTAGCGCGCGCGCGATCCCACGGCCCCGGAGGGTCGGCGGAAGCGGCGGGCGGAAGCGAACATACGCATGGGCGGCGCCTTTACGTCCTTGTCGTCATCAGTGCAAACTTGGTTTTCCGCCGAACGCCTCGGCGGCGGCGGCGACGCTTTCGAATATCCGGTCCGATCCCAGGGCTTTTGTCACCCCGAGCGCCTCGAACGCCTGCTGCGCGGCCACCGATTCGAGCCTCGCAATGGCGAAGTTTACGCCAAGCTCGCGGCATCGGGCGATCAGCGACTTCAATACCTGAGCGGCGGTGAAATCGATGTCGATGACGCCTGCCGCCTCCAGAATCACGGCTCTGCCGAGACCGGCCCCGCGGTCGATCACCGCGTTCATCTGCGCGCGAAAGGAGTCGGCGTTGAGGAAGTTCAGCGGGGCCTGGAATGCGACAACAGTGAGCGAAGAATCGTCGCTCGCGTCGATATCGTCGTCCTTCCTTGGCCACCACACCGTCGTTCCAGGCTCGCGATACATCGGGCGGAGATGGGTTCGCGCGCTGGTCCACGCGCCTTGCAACAGCGACAGGCCCACACCGAGCGCGACGCCCACGGCGATCGGCAGGACCACCAGAGCCACAGCGGTAATGACGACGAACACCGCCTCCAGACGGCTGGCGCGAACGATGGCGACCATGTCGGCGAGGCGGACGATGCGCGTCGCGACGAACACCAGCACGCCGGCCAGCGCGGCTTGGGGAACGTGAACCAGCAACCCCGTGCCAAACAGGATGAGCAGCAGGGTGGCCGCGACCGCCGTCAGGCCGGCCATCTGCGAGCGGGCCCCGCTTTCCGCCACGATCGCCGTCCGCGGCGGACTGGCGTTGACCGGAAAGGCGCCCAGTAGCCCGGCGAAGAGGTTCGCCGCGCCCAGGCCGATCAGATCCGCATCCACGTCGGGGGGTTTGCCCGGCTCGGGAAAGGACCGCGCCACGGCCGCGGTCTGGACCATACAGATCAAAGCGATCAGCAGCGCCAGGGGCAGCACGCCAAAAAAGGCGGTGGGATCGGCTGGCGGCAACCAGAGGCCCGGCAGGTCGCTCGGGACGTGACCGAGCACGGCGACGCCCTTGGCCTCAAGATCGAACGAAACCGTGGCGACGATCGCCAGCCCCACGGCGATCAGCGCCCCCGGGATCTTGCCACTGAGCCGATGTGAAATCGCGATCAAGGCGAACACGGCGGCGGCGATCGCCAGGTCATAGGGATTGGTCGCCGGCAGACCACGCAGGATTCCCCCGGCCTTCGCCAAGGTGTCGCCGGTGAGGACTCCGAGTCCGAGGGCGGCCGGCAGCTGGGAGACGAGGATGTGGAACGCGATGCCCGCGAGGAATCCCACGGTGACGGGCGTCGACAGCAAATTGCCGATCCAGCCCATTTTCAACAGCCCGGCGATGACGATAAAACCGCCGACCATGATCGCCAGGCCCGCCGCCAGCATCAGGTAGTTTGGCGAGCCAATCGCGACCATCGCGGCCAGGGCGCCGGCAAAGATCGGGGTGATCGTAGAGTCGGCGCCGATAGACGTCTGGCGGCCAGAGCCGAATACCAAGAACCCAACGGTGGCGGCGATGAAAGCGAAGAAGCCGACCTGGGGCGCCATACCGCCCAGCCTGGCCGTCGCCATCTGTTCGGGAATCGCGATCGCCGCGAGCGTCACCCCCGCGATGAGATCGGCGCCAAGCCAGCTCGACTGATACCCGGAGAACGATCGCAGCACGGGCCAGGATCGGCGCCCAGATCGGCCAATATCCGCGGCTATCGCCATCTCCGAGTCTCCTTGAAACCGTTAATGACGCCCACTCGCAACGTCTCGCAAGAGCGCGACGGGCGAAATTTTTCATCCGTATAGAGATTATATTCGCGATGACGCCGTGGTGCTTGCGAGAGCGCATTCGCAGGACCATGCTGGAGCCAGTGGATGACACCCGATGGGAGCGCGCATGACGGAGCTTATGGAGGACTGGCGGGTCGCAAGCCGCGTTCTGGATCACATTGATCACGGCACGACCGACCTTAGCGACACCGTCTGGCGCGAACCGGTGCAAAATTATACAGCTCCGGACCGATTGGCGGCCGAACTGGCCATCATGCGCGCTACGCCGACGCCGTTCTGTCCCAGCCTGGCGATTCCCGACCCCGGTTCCTACCTCGCCCGCGCCGCCGCGGGGACGCCGATCCTGGCCGTTCGCGGGGCGGACGGCGTGGCGCGAGCGTTTCGCAACGCCTGTCGACACCGGGGCGCGGAGGTGGCGTGCGGCGCAGGCAAGGCGGCGACGTTCGCCTGCCCTTATCACGCCTGGACCTACGACCTGACCGGCGCGCTGCGCGGCGTGCCGCACGAGAATGGCTTTCCGGGCCTGGACAAGGGCGCGCACGGTCTGGTCCCGGTGGCCTGCGTCGAGGCTGGCGGCGTTCTGTATGTCACACAGGACCCCTCACCCGGCGTCGAGGCCGTTCCCCCGGCGGGACCGACCGGCATCGACCCTAGATTTGTGCTGATCGGGACGAGCGACCAGATCATCGAGGCCAACTGGAAGATCGTGATGGAAGGGTTTCTAGAGGGCTATCACATCAAGGCCACTCACAAGGAGACCTTCTATCCCCGGCAATACGACAACCTCAATGTGGTCGAATATTGGGGCGCCAACAGCCGGGTGACGTTCCCATACAAGGCGATCGAACGCCAGCGCGACACCCCGCCGATGCAGCGAAGAGCGGGCGGCGCCTTGACCTTCTTGTACCACCTCTTTCCCAACGTGGTCGTGCCGACCTTCCCCGGACGGTCGAGCCTCGTGGTCAATGAACCCAACGGTGCTGGCCGCACCCGCCAGATCACCTGGACCTTCGCCGACCCCGCCGCGCTGAAAGACGAGCGCGCGCCGGTCAGCAAGGGCCTGAGCTTTGTCGACGCCGGCGTGCGCGAGGACCGGGCCGTCAACGAGTCCATTCAGCGGGGACTGGCCAGCGGGGCGAACACGGCCTTCACCTACGGCCTTTTCGAAGGGGCCATCACACACATGCATCGCAATCTGCACGCGAGGCTGGCCGCGATGGGTGCGGCGGCCGGCTAAAGCGATCGCGCCGGCTGGGATGGGAGTGGAGGCGGGCGCCGGCTCGCTATTCAGTGGCGTTTCGGTCTCGGTCGGGCTCAAGGCATTCACCGTTCGAACCCGAGCTTGACATAGGATAGCCCCCTATCCCAATTGCGATATGCATACGATCCGAGAGAAGCAACGCCTACTGGACCGGGTTCGCCGCATCCGTGGCCAGGTTGAGGCGATTGAGCGCGCGCTTGAGACGGAGGCGGGTTGCGAAACGGTCATGCACCAGATCGCGGGGGTGCGCGGCGCGATCGCCGGGCTGATGGCGGAGGTGATCGACGACCACGTTCACTCCCACCTTGTCGACATTGAGAAGCACCCAGGGGCCCTGAACTCCGCTGCCGCCGAAGAGCTGATGGCGGTCATCCGTGCGTACCTGAAGTGAAACCCGAGCGCATGTCCGACACCGCCGATCAACACGCGACGTGGCGGCACAGCCATGTCTTCCTGGGGGAGGCCCATGACTCGAGCGAGCGACGCACCTGGGCCGTGATCTGGCTATGTGGCGCCATGATGGTCGCCGAGATCGTCGGGGGCCTGGCGTTCGGGTCGATCGCACTGGTCGCCGATGGACTTCACATGTCCACACACGCCGGCGCGATGCTCCTCGCCGCGCTCGCTTACACCTTTTCCCGCAGGCACGCCGAGGATCGACGCTTCACGTTCGGGACCGGCAAGCTGGGCGATCTCGCCGGGTTCACGAGCGCGATTGTGCTGGCAATGATTGCGCTATTGATCGCCTACGAGGCCATCAACCGGTTCTTGCACCCGGTCGCGATCCAGTTCGGGCAGGCTATCCCGATTGCGGCGGTGGGCCTTGCCGTGAACGTCGCCAGCGCCTGGCTGCTCAGCGGAAGCGGACATCATCACCACGGCCATGGTCACGGTCATGACCATGCCGACGGTCAGGATGAAGGGCTTCGCGTCCACACCGCTTTGGGACCGGCCGTTCTGAGCGTGTTCGAGGATGGCGTTCCACCTCGCTTCCGGCTCCAATGGGAGGCCGATGGCGCGGAAAGCGCAGCCTCGGTGAGCGTGGAAACCGAACGCGCCGATGGCGTCAGGCAAACCTTCGGCTTCGTGGATCGCGGGACTTACATCGAGTCGGTGGATGAGATACCGGAGCCGCACGCCTTCACCGCGCGTCTTCGGGTCGGTGAAGAGCCGGAACATGCGCTCGTGTTCGAGGAACATGAACACGGGCACGCCCACCATCACCGTGACAACAACATGCGCGCCGCCCTCGTCCACGTGATGGCCGACGCCGCGGTCTCGGTCCTGGTCATCGTTGGCCTGGTGCTGGCCCGCCTGTTCGGTTGGCTGTGGATGGACCCGATAGCCGGCATCGTCGGCGCGGTGGTGATCGCGAGTTGGTCTTTCGGACTGATCCGGGACACAGGGGCGATTCTGCTCGACATGAATCCGGACGAACGGCTTGCCGACCAGATACGACTTTCGGTCGAAGCGTGCGGTGATGCGGTGACCGACCTGCATCTTTGGCGGCTTGGACCGGGCCATCTCGGGGCGATCGTGTCCGTGGCGACGGCGTCTTCCCGCGGGACGGACTTCTATCGCAAGAGGCTTGCCCACATTGCGTCACTGTCCCACCTGACCATTGAGACGATGAAGCGGTAAAATCGGCGATCGGAAATCGCCACGCCTGAACATCCGCGAAGGAACGTCTCTCACCATCCACTTGTCGCCCGATCGCCGCGGCCCCCGGACGCGGATTTCAGGCGACGCCGTGAACCCAGACACCTGAAGCCTACCCTCGCGCCCGCGCGACCGGACCGCATTGGCGGGGCCGTGTGGGCAGGTCGAGCGGGGCGTATCCGCCCGATGTGGGACTAACCACAACGCGCCAACGCGTGGGTTGACCGGGCGTCCGCGTCCCTGTTGGCTGGCGCAGGGGGTTAGAGAATCATGTCGCGAGCACCTGAGCAGCCCCGCGAAGCCCACCCCTACATAGGCCTCTTCGCCGATCCCGGCGTGCGCACCCTGTGGGCCGGTCAGGCGCTATCGGACGCCGGCAGTGAACTCTACCGCCTGGGCGCGATCTGGCTGGCCGTGGGCATGGCCGGGGCGGACGCCGCCTGGCTGCCCATCGCCCAGTCGGCGGCCATGCTCGCCTTCGCCCTGGGGGCCGGGGCGGTGGTTGACGGCTTGAGCGCGCGCAAGGTGATGATCTGGGCCGATCTCACCCGCGCGGCGGTATCTGGGGCGGTGGTCGTCGCGGCCTTCACGATCGGTCTGTCGCTGCCCCTCCTGATCGCGGCCGGCGTGCTGCTGGCGGGACTCCAGGCCGTGTTCGATCCGGCGCTGCAGGCGGTGGTCCCACGTCTGGCCCCTGAGCCGCACCGGCTGCGGGCGTTGAATGGTCTCTTCGATGTCACCGGTCGCCTGGCCGTGGTCGCCGGCTCCACCCTGGGCGCGGCCATCGCTTCGGTGGCCCCGGCGATCCACTTGCTCAGCGCCAATTCGGCCAGTTTCCTGGCCTCGGCCGGCTCCATCGCGGCGGCGGGCCATCGGTTTGAGGGCGACAGCGCCGTCATCGCCCCGCGCGACCCCGTCCGCCAACGCCTGGCCCGAGGCTGGCGCGCGGCCCGCGCGACCCCAGGCGCCCGCGCGATATTGGCCACCGCGGCCGTATCCTACGCCACCCGCTCGCTCGGTTTCGCACTCGGCCTGCCACTGCTGCTGTCGCGGGGCGAAGTGGCCGGCGGCCTTCCGACGCTGGCGCTCGTTATGGCGACCCAGGCCGTTGGCGACGGCCTGACGAACGTCCTGACCGTGACCTTACGCGTGCGCGATCCTTGGCGCTTCCTGTTCGTCGGCTATGTGCTCAGAGGTCTGGGTCTGGCGGGCATCGGCGCGGCGGCGTTGTTCGCGCCGCCAGGATTGGCGCCGATGGCCATGGCCGCCAGTGGGTTCGTGCTGGGCGCCGGCGGCTCCATCGCGTTCCTGCAGATGATGCCGTTTTTTCAGACACGCATGGACATTGTCGACGCCACGGCCGTCTTCCGCCTGCGCTACGCGATCCTGGCCGGCTCGACGATGCTCGGCGCTCTGTGCGGCCCCGTGGCGTTCCGGCTTTGGCCGATCGCGTGGGTGATCGTCGCCTGCGGCGCGGCGCTGACACTGGCGGGAGTGATGGGCGCCAGTCATGCCCCGGCGGCCTCTGACAGGCCCGACGTCTAGACCCCGGTCTCAACCGGTGGGCTCAACACCCAGGCCGAAAGGTCGGCGACTTTCTTAAAGCCGAGGCTGTCATAGAGAGGACGACCCGCCTCCGTGGCGCCCAGGAGGAAACGTTCGACGCCCCGGCGCCGATAGTGATCGATCACATGGGTAAGCAGAGCGCGGCCGATGCCCTTGTGTTGGTGGTCCGGCGCCGTTGCCATGAGCGATATGCCCGCGGAGTGTCCCGTGGGCGTCACGGTGACCGTGCACGTCGCCGCGCCATCGACCCAGGCAAGATAGGTCTCGACCCCCGCCGTTTCGGTGAGCCCAGCGTCGATGCATCTGGCGACCGCCGCGCGAGGCGTATCGAAGGCCGCGGCGACGAGATCGCCGGCGATGGCGACCCGTTCCGGGCCCAGCGCGCGAACAACTTCGATCGGGCGGCTGGGACGAACGACAGCCCCGGCGCGCAACACCATGAGCGGCGATACGCCGGCCGCGGCGAGACCTAGCCGCCTCGCCGCCGGCGCCAGGGCCTTCGTTGCATGCGGACTCATCATGGCCGTGAGCGGCAAGGCTCGCGCTCTCGCGCGTCCGACCGATCGGTTCAGGAAGGCCTCGGCGTCGGGATCAGCCCCCAGTATGAGCATGTTGAAATCCGCCAAGGGCTCGTCGGTCAGACCGAGAACGCAGCTACGGGTCATGTGCATTTCAAAGCCCGGCGCGGCGCACATCTGGGCGACGAGCGCGCGGCAAGACAGTCTGATCAGTTCTTCAGTCTCGTCGATAGGCACGCCATCCGGTGCGATCGTCGATCGTGCGGCGGTCCCTTCATTACCGGTCAAGCGGCCACTCGGCGGTGTCATGATCGGGGTGTTGAAAGGACTCGATGCTGGCCAGATGCGCGGCGGCGCGGGGCTCGTCGGACGGGTGGACTGGCAAGGCCGCCAGGGTGGCGAAATAGGGCGCCGCCGACTCCGGCGCCAACTGCTCGGTGGGTCTGATGTCGGCCGGCCGGTCCAGGGCGCCCAGCGCGAGGCCCAGGTGGTTCTTTCCGTACTCGTAGGTGAGCGGCGTGCCGCAACGGCTGCAAAAACCGCGGTGGACCCGATTGGAGCTCCGGAATCGCGTCCGGGTTCCGCGCGTCCAGATGAGGTCTTGCGCCGCTACATTGACGAATGGCCCAAACAGACCGCCCATGGCCTTCTGACACATCCGACAGTGGCAGATTGAAGCATCGCCCAACTCGCCGGTGACGCGAAATCTCACCGCGCCACACTGGCAGCCGCCCGTTTCCCCGGTCACGCCGACCTCCTTGCGTTAGCGCCTGGAGGGCTCACCATAGGCCGGCGCGGCCAGAGCGACCAGACGGGGAAGGAGCGCCATCGCGCCGCCTACGGCCGGGCTCGCACCGTCTTCCGGTACGTCCGCGACAATCCGGTCGCCCTGGCGCGTAACGCATTCGACCCGGCGCGCCGCGCCGTTTTGGCGTACGCCCTCGACGACCACCGAAATACCGGGTCCGGTCCCAAGCGGGTTCAGCATCGCGTCATGCGGCCGGAGCAGAGCTATGGCGGGGCCGTCCGCTGGCGCGTCTGGCGTCAGGATCGGTGCGTCCACGCCATCGAATCGGGCGCGCCCTCCGACCACATCGCAGGGGAGCCGGCTGGTTTCACTCAGAAACGCGAACACGAACGGCGAGGCCGGCGCTCCGGCCAGCTCGCTCGGCGCGCCGACCTGTTCGAGTCGACCCTGGTTGAGCACGGCGACCCGGTCGGCCAGCGCCATCGCCTCGTCGCAGTCGTGGGTGACCAGGACCGTCATGACGCCACTGTCGGCATGGACGCGGCGAAGCTCCCTGCCCATCTGGCGGCGCACCGTGCTGTCGAGGGCGCCGAAAGGTTCGTCGAGCAGCAGCATCGCCGGATCCACGGCGAGGGCCCGCGCCAGCGCCACCCGCTGTTGCTCACCGCCGGAAAGTTCGGCGGGATATCGACCGCCCAGGGCTTCGATGCCCATCAGGTCAAGCAAGGCGCGTACGCGTTCCGCGATTTCGCCGGCCGCAAGGCGCCGCGTTCGCGGCGCGGCGCGCAATCCGAACGCGATGTTGCGTGCCGCGGTCATATGCGGAAACAGCGCATAATCCTGAAACACCAGGCCGACGCCGCGTCGGCCTGCCGCAACCCGCAAGAGATCGCCGCCGTTCCGAGCGAGGCTGCCGCTGTCGGGGCTCTCCAGCCCGGCCAGCAGGCGAAGCAGGGTGGTCTTGCCCGATCCCGATGGCCCCACGAGCGCCAGCAGTTCGCCGTCGGCCATGCTCAGAGACACGCGGTCGAGGGCCAGGGTTCGCCCAAACCGCTTGGTGAGGTTTTCGATGCTCAGCCCCACGCGCGCGCCCCAAAAACAGCCGATTTTCGCGCGAACATCATCCTCGATTTCGAACCGCGGCGCTCAATCCGCCGCCTTGCCCGCACAGACATGAGAGACACCTTAATGCTAGCGCCCGCTCCGTCCGCCTTCGCCAATCGCCCGTCCCCGTCTATTCGCCGCGCGACCCGTTCCATCGCCGCGTCCGTCACTGTCCTGCTCCTGTCGTCAGTCGGTGCGGCCGGCGCGGCGGAGGTGTACGGCGACTGGCGGACCCCTGTCGACAACGGCGTAATTCGGATCGAGCGCTGTGGCGAGTCGCTGTGCGGACGGTCGTTGACCTCCAACGGCCTGAAAACCCATCCGGACGCCCTGGACCTGCAGAATCACGACCCCGCGCTGCGGAACCGCCGGCTGAAGGATCTGCTGATCATGAAGCTGCGGGCGAAAGGCGGCAACGCCTGGGGCGATGGCTGGATCTACAACCCCAGGGATGGCGGCACCTATCACGCGAGCCTGAATCTGGAGGGGTCCGACACGATAAAGCTCACCGGCTGTCTCGCCCCGCTGCTCTGCAAGACGCAAAGCTGGAAGCGCGTCGGGGGCTAGAAAAGGCGGTCCTCCCCGACGGCGCCGTCCGGTCAGTCTCCTAGCAGCGCCTCGCGCAGGCGTTCCAACTGGCTGTAGCATTTGCGATCGGAAAGGGTGTCGGCCAATCCCTGAAACCCGCCGGTCGGCGTGCCGACCATGCGCACCGGAAAGGTGACCGCCGAGCCGTCGTCCTGGGTGAGCGTATAGCGCTCACCGTCCACGGTCGGCAGACCGGAGGGCCATACGGCGGTGGAGGCCCCGGGCTCCCAGGCCACCGTCTGGGTTTCGCCTGTCGCCAGCCTCGTCAATCGAACCGTGTGCGAGGAATTGGAATCCGACCGCCAGAGGCTTGGCGGGATGTCGCCGGCGACGCAGAGCGGCCCGGCCTGATTGATGTCCAACTGCCAAAGGTCCGGCGCCGCGAGCGGTTGCAGTTGAAAGCCGCGGGTGGCGGCGACGCCCGGGCGGTTCTGCTGCGCCCGGATGAACGTCTGGATCACCTGGTCGCGAACATGCGGGTCGACGTGTCCGGCCGTCACCACCGCCGGTCCTGTGATGATGTGCGATCCGGTTCCATCGAGCAGCTCGATCTGATCGCCCGCCGCCAATCGCAGCACCTTGTTCGCGCCTAGAACCGCGCCTTGTGGGTATTGGTGGGCCGAGGGCCCGCGCGACGAAAGCACGACCACCTGGGCAGCCGCGGCGCCGCCTAGGGCGAGGGCGAAAGTAAGGGCGGTGGCGGCGATTGAACGTCGAAACGACATCTCAGCATCCTTCTGCGGGCGCGGAACACCCGAACATTATACGCCGTTCCGTCTGGTTGGATCAGCAATGATTTTCGCGGGGGGAGGCCATCACACCCGCGCCGGTGAATTCGCTCGGACATGAGCGGTTTATATCGCGCGCCGTCGCGCGATCATGGCCCGCGCGTCATGAAGGTCCGCGACAATCGCCACGCAAAGCTTTCGCATCTCTTCGGTGGCCGACAGCAGATCGGGGACCATGACCGTCATCATCCCCGCGGCGTGAGCCGCACGCACGCCATTGTGCGAATCCTCCAGGGCCACGCAATTTTCAGGCGCGACGCCAAGCCGTTCTGCAGCCAGAAGAAAGGGGTCGGGATGAGGCTTGCCGCGCGCGTAATCGCCACCCGCGACGACGGATTGGAACCGGACCGCCAGGCCGCTGGGGCCGAGCTGGCGCTCCACCGTGGCGTGGCCTGACGACGTGGCCACCGCACGTGGGAGGCCGACAGCCTCAAGATAGTCAAGCAACTCCACCGCGCCCGGCTTCAGCGGGATGCCGGCGGCGATGCGCACGCGCGCCAACCGCGCTACCTCCTCGTCCCAGGCCTCGTAGTCGAAATCGGCGCCGAAGTGGTCGAGTGTGACCGCACGGCTGGCCGCCGCGGGCAGACCGACCATGCGCAGGAACACCGGCTCAGGTAGCGCGAGCCCGCGCACCGCCGCGGCTTCGAACATCACGTCTCGGAACATCGCCTCGCTGTCGACAAGCAAGCCATCCATGTCGCAGACAACGGCGTGAACACTCCGCGGCAAGCTCATACAAACTCGTCCGCGCCATAGCCTTGGAAATAGAGCAGCGCCGTCAGGTCGGTGAAGTCGACCCTGGCGTCGGCGCGCGCGGCGACGATGGGCTTGGCGCGGTACGCCACACCCAGGCCGGCCGCTTCGATCATCGCCAGATCATTGGCGCCGTCACCGACCGCCAGGGTCGCCGACAGCGGCGCGGCCAGGCTCGCCGCCTCTTCGCGCAGGGCCGCCAGTTTGGCTTCGCGACCCAGGATCGGCCGACCGACCTCGCCGGTCAGACAAGCGCCGTCGTCGATCAAGCGGTTGGCGCGATGGCTCGCGAAACCCGCGACCTGCGCCACTCGCGACGTGAAGAACTCGAACCCGCCCGACACCAGAACGCACCTTGCGCCGTGAGCAGACATGGTGCGAGCCAGGCGGGCCGCGCCCGGGTTCAGTGTGACGCGCTGGTCGTAGGTTTGTTGCAGGGCCTCGAGGGCGAGTCCCTTGAGACGACCAACCCGTTCGATCAGGGCGGGTTCGAACGCCAGCTCGCCGGCCATCGCCCGCTCTGTGATTTCGGCGATCTCGGCCTTGAGACCGGCGAAATCGGCAAGCTCATCCAGGCATTCGCAGGAGATGATGGTGGAATCCATATCAGCCACCAACACCTGTTTGCGGCGGCCTTCCGCCGGCTGAACACAGAAGTCAACGGCCTGACCCGCGAGCGCGGCGCCAGCCCTTTCACGTAGCCTGGCGTGATCGTCACCCTGGACGATAATGTCGATGGCGACATCGCTCAGGGATTGCGTGTCAGCGATCGGATTGCCAAGACCGGCGACCGCCTCGAGCGCATCGGAAAGCGCGTCGTGCAGGGCGTTGAAGTCGCGCGCCACGAGGGTAAGGACTGTAGGCATGTGCGCGGCGCGTTTGGCCTATCGGCGCGACGGAAGCAAGACGGCCGCACTCAGCGCGCCGGGGCCCGCGGCTTGAACGTCATAAGCGGGGTCGCGCCGAGCGAAAGCCTGTCGGAAAACACCCTGCCCAAGCCCACAAGCGTTGAAGGCTGACAAATCGCCATCACCCCCATTCCCGACATATCGCTGACCTTGGCGAGGTCACCGGTCTTAACATACCGCGAATCGCCGAACCGCTCGCAGGAGAAGTTGTACATCTCCAGAGCGCCCCCGCGGATCCGCATGAACATGTATATGTACTTGAATGGCATCATGTTTCCGGACTTGGCGGACGGCGTTGTCTGCATCACGTAAAGGTCTTCGCCGACCTTTCCGAGGATGAAAGGTTGATCCCCCATGGGTCCGGAGGCGCTCGTGTCGGGGGTGTCGTCCTGGAACGAATAGGATCCGTTCTTCAGGTGGACCGTCATCGCCTTGGACGACTTGCCATCCGAGCAGAACATCTTGCCCATCGGCCCGTCACAGTCGATGCTGCCGGTGAACCGGGCGCCCTCCGCGAGGGGCGTCACCGCGTCTCCCGCCTTCACCAGCGGCTCGTCGCCGCCGAAGCAAGCCGATAGCGTCAGAGCTCCGGCGAGCGCGGCAAGGCGCGCCAAGGGGCGGGTCATTCGGGACATTTCTGCCTCCCAGGACGCGTTGGGGTGAGCGCCGCTAAGAGCGTAACACTGGTGGGCCGGCGCGCACATAGGCCGGGACCGTCAGCGCCGACTCCGGAGCCAGAGCGTTTCGTCCGGGGGTATGAAGCAGGGTTCGTCCGTCTTTAAGGCCCGGCGCACTTGCGCATTTGGGCCGCGCCATGCTTGAGACCGCGGGCTGAGGCGCCGCCAAGAGCGTCGATGGATCAATCCATGGAGGCGCGCCGATGACCGAAACCATTCTTGAACCCGACCTGCCGATCATCGATCCCCATCACCATCTGTGGGACCGCATGGCTCTGGCGGGCGACGCCGGCGCACCGCCGAAACACGGCTTCGAAGCGGTGATCCGCAAGGTCCCGCGCTATCTCTTCGAAGAGTTGCGCGCCGACATGCAGAGCGGTCACAAGGTTATCGGCACCGTGTTCATGGAGTGCGGCGCCATGTACCGGCTCGGCGGCGAGGCGGCGATGCGCCCCGTGGGCGAGACCGAGTTCGTCAACGGCATCGCGGCCATGTGTGCGAGCGGCCTCTACGGCGACATCCGCGCCTGCGCCGGCATCGTCGGCCACGCGGACCTGACCGTGGGAGAGAAGATTCGCGATGTGCTCGAAGCGCATATCGCCGCCGGCGGCGGCCGCTTTCGCGGCATTCGCCATATCGCGGCGTCCGATCCGGACCCGGCGGTTCTGGGCCCCCTGGGAGCCCGGCCCGCCGGCCTCTATCGCACCTCGGCCTTCCGGCGCGGTTTTTCGCAGCTGGCGCAGCTGGGTCTTTCGTTCGACGCCTGGTTGCTGGAGCCACAGCTTGGCGACGTCCTGGACCTCGCCCGCGCATTTCCCGGAACCTCGATCATTCTCGACCACGTCGGCACGCCGCTGGGCCTGGGGGTCTATGCCGGGAAGCGGGAGGAACGGTTCGGCGAGTGGCTGAAAAACATCAAGGCCCTGGCGGAACTGCCCAATGTGACGGTCAAGGTCGGCGGCCTGGCCATGGTGTTTCCGCACTTCGACTCGTTCCTGTCAGATCCGCCGGCGCCGTCCTCCCAGCTTGCCGACGAGTGGCGGCCCTATGTTGACGCCTGCATCCAGGCCTTTGGACCGACGCGCTGCATGTTCGAGAGCAACTTCCCGGTCGACCTGGGGAGCTGCACCTATGACGTGCTCTGGAACGCCTTCAAGGTGCTCGCCAAAGACTATTCCGCCGACGAAAAGACCGCGCTTTTCAGCGACACCGCTCGCCGCGTCTACCGCCTCGATATCTGAAACCAGCCTTCCCTGTCCGGAGACCTGAATGCACTACAAGGAACTTAAAGCCGCCTGGGCTGAGCTGACCGCTCCCGGCGCGCCGTTCGAAATCGAAACCATCTCCGTGCGGGGGGCGCCGATTCGTAACTACAAGCATGCGCCTAAAACGGTGCGCGAGCTGTGGCTTGCCTCGGCCGCCTTCGCCGACCGCGAATATCTGGTCTATCAGGACGAGCGCATGACCTATGCCCAGGCGCACGCCCAGGTGAACGCGCTGGCGGCATGGATGGCCACGCAAGGCGTCAAGCGCGGTGACCGGGTGGCCATCGCCATGCGCAACTATCCCGAATGGCTGCTCGTCTACTGGGCCTGTTTGTGCCTGGGCGTGGCGGCGGTAGGCATGAACGCCTGGTGGGTCGCCGAAGAGTTGGACTACGTGCTCAAGGACGCCGCGCCGAAGTTGATCTTCTGCGACGGCGAGCGGCTCACCCGGTTGTTGGAGCGGCCGGAGGCCCTCCGCGGCGTGCCCCTGATTGTGACTCGGGCCGACAGTCTCCCCTCGGGCGCCATTCATTGGGCGGAGACCATCGCCAAGCCGGCGGCGATGCCCGACGCCGTCGTCGACCCGGACGACGACGCCAGCATATTCTATACCTCGGGCACGACCGGGTTTCCGAAGGGAGCTCAGCTGACGCACCGCGGCTGCATCGCCAACCTGTTCAGTCTGATGTTTTCTGGCCAGGCCCAGGCGCTCGCGACAATGCGCGCTACGGGTGTCGCGCCCGACCCCAACGCGCCGCCCCCAATCCCCGTCGCCCTGCTGACTACGCCGTTGTTCCACGTCACCGCCAACAACTGCGGGGCCTACGCGGTCACCGCCGGCGGCGGCAAGATGGTGTTGATGTACAAGTGGGAAGCCAAACTGGCGCTGACGCTGATTGAGCAGGAGAAGGTCTCCTCGATGAGTGGGGTGCCCGTGATGTCGCGCGAACTGATCACCCACCCCGATTTCGAGAAGCATGATCTATCGAGCCTGCTCAGCCTTGGCGGCGGCGGCGCGCAGTTGCCTCCGGATCTGGTGGCCAAGATCGACACCGCCGTCCAAACCGCCCGGCCGTCCACCGGGTACGGTATGACCGAAACCTGCGGGATCATCACCGCCATCTCGGCTGACTTCTTCGTCGACAAGCCGGACAGCGCCGGCCCGGCCATGCCCTGTTACGAAGCCAAATGTGTCGACGATGAGGGCAATACCGTTCCGCCCGGTCAGGTTGGCGAGCTGTGGGTGCGCGGCGCGCAGGTCATCAAGGGCTATATCAACCGTCCCGAAGCCACCGCCGAGAACATCACCGACGGCTGGCTGCATACCGGCGATATCGCCCGGGTCGACGAGGATGGCTTCATTTTCATCGTCGATCGCAAGAAGGACATGGTGCTGCGCGGCGGGGAGAACATCTACTGCGCGGAGGTGGAAGCTTGCCTTTATCGCCATCCCGCGGTCGCCGAATGCAGCGTCTTTGGCGTGCCCGAGGAACGGCTAGGCGAGGAGGTCGCCGCGGCGGTCTATCTGCTTCCGGGTCAAAGCGTCGACGCCGCGGGGCTGCGCGCCCACTGCGCCGCGCTTATGGCGAAGCATAAGATCCCGGCCTACATCTGGATCGTAAAGGAACCGCTGCCCCGCAACGCCAGCGGCAAGTTCCTGCGACGTCAGCTCAAGGACACTTTGGCCCGAGCCGACGCCGCCTGAGGTCACCGCACGGACCTGCAACGCCGTCGCGCCCACCGTGTGCGCGGCGGCGAACTTTGCCACAGCGACCATTGGGTTTGCGCAGAGTCCGCCCCGTAGAGCGTCCGAGCCAAAGGGCTTGGCTACCGCCCCTGGAATTCCGGCGCGCGCTTTTCCATGAACGACAGCATTCCCTCGCGGGCATCCTGAGACCGCATCAGCGGCAGCAGCTGCAGGAAGACGTGGTGGACGTGATCGTTGAACGTTTCCGAGAGACCCATCCGCATCATGCGCTTGGACGCCTGCACGGCGAGCGGCGCATTGGCGGCGATTTCATCGGCCAGCGCACGCGCCGTGGCGGCGAGATCGGCGGCCGGGACGACGCGCGAGGCCAGTCCCCATTCCACGCATTCCTCGGCGCTCAGGGTTCGGCCCGTGAAGATCAGTTCGGCGGCCTTTGACCAGCCCACCAGCCGCGGCAGGAACCAGGTTCCACCGGACTCCGGCACGATGCCCCGCTTGGTGAAGGCCGCGGCCATCTTGGCGCCTTCCGCCATAATGCGGATGTCGCAGCCGAGCGCGGTGTCCAGGCCATAGCCGGCGGCCGATCCGTTCAAGGCGCAGATCGTCGGGGTCCCCATGTTGAAAAGCACCGTCGGCGGGGTGTTGCGCAGGTCGAGGTTGGTCGACACCTCGGTGCTGTTGCTGATGCCCTGTCCACCTGGCGCGGCCGGCCGCGTCACCTCCGTCAAATCCAGCCCGGCGCAGAACGCCCGGCCCGTTCCCGTGAGAATGACGGCCCGCACGGCCTTGTCGGCGTCGGCCTCAAGCAGATGCTCGGTCAACTGATTGAGCATGTCGCGCGAGATCGTGTTCATCCGATCGGGGCGGTTGAGCGTGATGGTCGCGACGTGACCGTCGACGTCATAAAGAACTTCGGCGTCTTGTTTCATATTTCAGGCTCCAAAGGCTTTGGCGGCGTCCGCGCCATCCGGGCCGAGTTCGGCCAATATTTCCAATGTGTCGCGCCCGATATCGGGTGGTTCGCGGCGAATTGAGGCGGGGGTCTTTTCGAACCGCAGTGGCGGCTTCAAAGCGCGGTAGCGTCCTTCGCTCTCGTGTTCGCGTTCCTCGAAGAGGGTGATCTTCAAGTGAGGATCGTCGAGAATGTCCTCGGCGTGGCGCGCCATCATCGCCGGGACATTGTGTTCGGCGCAGAGATCGAGCCAGTCCGCGGTGGTGCGCGTCGCGGCCGCCTCATGCAGCATGGCGTTGTACACTTCCACCTTGCCCGAGGCGCCCTTGGCCGAGAGAAAACGCTCGCTCTCGTAAGCGTTGGGAATGCTCCCCAATTCAAAGAATTTCGCCGCGTGATCGCGGCTCGCCGGCAGCACCATCAACCAGCCGTCCTTGGTCTTCAGCGGCCGACGGTGAGGCGTCAGAGTGGTGGTGTGACCGAAGTGCCCCGTCGGCGGAATGAAGGTTTCTCCATAGAGATGCTCGGCCATGATGTAGCCCGTGAAGCACTCCAGCATCGGCACGGCGACGTACTGGCCCTCGCCGGTGTGTTCCTTGTGCCGGAGCGCCGCCAGACAGGCGATGGCGGCGAAGAGGCCGCAAGTCTTGTCCGCGACAATCGAAGGGATGAACTGGAGCCCCGCGTTGGGGTCGATCATACTCGCCAATCCGGCCGCGCCGCTGGCGGCCTGGATCAGGTCGTCGAAGGCCTGCCGGCCGGCATAGGGCCCTTCGGCCGCGTAGCCCATCGCCTCGACATAGACGATATCGGGTTTGATGGCCTTGACCGCCTCGTAGGAAAACCCAAGGCGGGCCACGGCCTCGGGCCGCATGTTGTGAATGAAGATGTCGGCGTCGCGGATCAGCGCCCGCAGGGCCTTGCGGCCGGCTTCCTCCTTGAGGTCCAGCGCGACCGAACGCTTATTCCGGTTGAGGGCCATGAACAGCGGACCCAGCGTGCGCGTCTTAGGCGCCTTGCCGTTCGGCCGCTGGCGATCACCGCCGGGCTCCTCGACCTTGATCACGTCGGCGCCCAGATCGCCCAGGGTCTGCGTGGCGTAGGGACCAAGCACAAATTGGGTGAGGTCGATGACCTTCACCCCGTCCAAAGCGCCTTTGGCGACCTCAGCCATTGTCGATCTCTCCCTACCGGTTTTGATCTTCTTAAGACGCATCCGCCCGCAAGCAAAGGCGCGACAGCGCCGATCGCCATTGACGTCGCCGCGCGGCGGCGACAAACCGAAAACCAAGCAACATCCACGAGGAACGCCGTCCATGACCGACCAGCTGATCGAAACCCATGAGGGTGGCGTCGCCACCCTGACAATGAACCGGCCCGAAGCGCGCAACGCTCTGACCGGCGCCATGCAGGCGGCGCTGAGCGAGGCCGTGCAACGGTTGGCGGCGGACCCCAAGGTGCGGCTCGTGGTGCTCACCGGCGCCGGCGGCGCCTTCTGCGCCGGCGGCGACGTAAAGGGCTTCGCCGCCGGCGGAGCGCCCGGAGCCCCGACCGCCAGCCAGGAAGACCGTATTCACGGCCTGCGCGCCAGCATGGAAGTCGCCCGCTGGCTGCATGACATGCCCAAGCCCACCATGGCCGTAATCGGCGGCCCGGCGGCCGGCGCCGGCCTCTCGATGGCCTTGGCCTGTGACCTGCGGATCGCGGCCGACGACGCCAAGCTCACCACCGCCTTCTCCAAGGTCGGATTGGCCGGCGACTACGGCGGCAGCTATTTTCTCACGCAGTTGGTCGGCACGGCCAAGGCGCGGGAGCTCTATTTCACGGCCGACGTGATCAGTGGAGCGGAGGCGCAACGGCTTGGCATCGTGCATAAGTCCGTCCCCCGCGCCGAACTTGAAGCGGCGGCCAAGGCCTGGGCGAACCACATCGCCGGCCTGCCGACCATCGCGCTTGGCTACATGAAAAAGAACCTCAACGCGGCGGAACATGCGACGCTGCCCGAGGTGCTCGACCTTGAGGCCCAGCACATGGTTCGCACGTTCCAGACCGAGGATCACAAGGCCGCGGCGCAGGCGTTCGTGAACAAGACCGCGCCGGTCTTCCACGGCCGGTGACGGCGGGCTTCGCCACCTATCCAAGCCTCAAGGACCGTGGCGTCTTCATCACCGGTGGCGCCACGGGCATTGGCGCGGCGCTGGTGCGGGCGTTCCACGCTCAGGGCGCCAACGTCGCTTTCGTCGACATCGACGCCGCGGCGGGGGAGGTGCTGGCGAAATCCCTGCCCGGCGCGCGGTTTCGGCGCGTGGATGTGACCGACACCGCCGCCCTGGAAACCGCGATCGCCGCGGCCCCGGCCGTGACCGGACCCATCACGGTGCTGGTCAACAACGTCGCCAACGACACCCGCGCGGCGGCCGCCAACACCGATGCGGCGGCCTGGCGGGCCAGCCTGGCGGTGAACCTTGACCCGACGTTTCTGGCGTCCCGCGCGGTTCGCGCCGGCATGGACGAGGCGGGCGGCGGCTCGATTATCAACTTCAGCTCGATAAACGCGACACTGGGGCCAGCCGAACTGGCGGCCTACGTCGCCGCCAAGGGCGCGGTGAACGCGCTGACCAAGTCCCTGGCCCGGGAGTGGGGGGCGCAAGGCATCCGCGTCAACGCCATCGCTCCGGGCTGGGTGGTCACCGAGCGGCAACTCGCCCTTTGGCTGACGCCGGAGGCCGAGGCGGAATGGATGAAGCAGGTCGCCCTGCCATCTAGACTTCAGCCCGACGATGTGGCCCGCTTGGCGCTGTTTCTCGCTTCGGATGACAGCGCGATGATCACCGGTCAGGTCATGACCATCGACGGCGGCCGAACCTGATTTCGCTGAAATGGCCCTGGCGATCTCCCCTCGCATCGATGTGATCATCCCCTGCCACAACGCCGCCGCGACGCTCGGCGAGGCTGTGGTCAGCGCGTTGGCGCAGCGGGCATGCGCCAGGGTGTGGGTCGTCGACGACGGGTCCACCGACGACACCCCGACCGTCGTGGACCATCTGGTCAAGCAGGCGCCCGAGCGCCTCATTCCCGTTCGCTCGCTGACCAACCGCGGCGCGGCGGCGGCGCGGAACCTCGCGCTCTTCGCCAGCCGGGCGGACTATGTGGCGTTTCTCGACGCGGACGACGCCTATGAGCCGCAGGCCCTGGACGCGCCACTGGCTGCGTTGAATCTTGTGCATGGCATCGCTCTGGCGCGCCTGCCGCTCAAGCCGACGGGCGTGCCCCGGGTCTATACGGATCACGCCGGATTCGCCGTGGCTTGGCGGCGGATGGAGATGACCGTCGTGTGTAACACCGTTGCGCGGCGGTCGGTGTTGCTCGCCGCCGGAGGCTTCCCGGAAGACGACCTGTTTCGCCGGCTTGGCGGCGAGGACGGCGCCTTGGGACTCGCCCTGGCGGCTCGTTTTCAGGTGGGAACGCTATTTGACCAGGCTGGAGTGCAGTACCGCTACCGGCCGGGCGCTCACGCCGAGCGCCTGCTTCGTTCGGCGCTGTACGGCGAGGTCGATCCCGCTGTGCGCGCAAGCCAGAACGAGGCCCAGGCGGTGACCGACGCAATCATAGCGCGGCTCGACCAGTTGGCCGCGATGGGCGCCCAGGCGCCGGGAACCGTTCCGGTGAACGTTCAGTGGGCTGAGCCGGCTTCACCCGCCGCGGAATGATGGAGCCGCGCCCGTCAAAATCGACCGCCGAACCGCGAGCGTTGCTGATCGCGGGACCCACGGCCAGCGGCAAGTCCGAGCGCGCGATGCGGGCGGCCGAAGCCCTCCACGGCGAGATTGTCAATGCCGACTCCATGCAACTCTACGCCGACCTGCGCATCCTGACGGCGCGACCGAGCGCGGAGGATGAGGCCAAGGTCCGCCATCACCTGTTCGGTGTGGCCGACGCCGCCGAGGCCTGGTCCGTGGGTCGATGGCTGCGCGCCGTCGAGACGACGCTGGGCGACATCGCCTCGCGCGGACGGACCGCCATCATCGTCGGGGGCACAGGCTTGTATTTCAGCGCCCTGACGCGCGGCCTGGCTCACATTCCGCCGGTGCCCATGGACGTCCGAGCCGCCACCTTGGCGCACTACGAACATGTCGGCGAGGATGAATTTCGCGCGCATCTCGCCCACGTCGACCCGGTCGCCGCGACCCGCATCGCGCAGGGCGATCGCCAGCGCTTGACCCGCGCATGGGAGGTTCATGCCGCAACCGGGCGAGCAATCACCGATTGGCAAACCCAGGCCGAGCCCCTTCTGCCGCCCGGATATTTCCACGCCGAAGTCCTCGAACCGCCGCGCGAGGCGCTGTTCGTCCGATGTGACGCAAGGTTGTTGGCGATGGTCGAGGCGGGAGCGCTGCAGGAGGTCGGCAGGCTGCTGGCGCGCGGCCTGCCCAACAGCCTGCCGGCCATGAAGGCCCTCGGCGTCGCGCCATTCGCCGCCCACCTTCGTGGCGATCTTGGGCGCGCGGAGGCGATCGCCTCGGCTCAGCAGGACACCCGACGCTACGCCAAACGACAGCTGACGTGGTTCCGCAACCAGACCCCCGACTGGCCTCGGACTGTTGCGGACACGGTCGTCGAACCGACTTGACGCACCGGCCTGAGCACCCTACCAATCTCGCCGTTCCAGTTCTGGAGATGCAAACGATGCGCCGCACCGGCCTCGTACTTATTCGGCGACCGATCGTAGCGGAGGCTTAGGCCAGCTCTCCGTCCGATATCGGTCGCATACGCCAAGGCCCCTCGCGGGCCTTTTTTCTTGCCCATCAATCAGCGAAACCCAGCCATGAACGCCCCCACCGCACCCCATCTGGCCCAAGAGGCCAAATCCGAAGCCCAGACCATGACCGGCGCCGAAATGGTCGTGCGCGCGCTCGTGGACCAGGGCGTCACCGAGCTGTTCGGTTACCCCGGCGGCGCGGTGCTGCCGATCTATGACGCCTTGTTTCACGAGCCCCGGCTGCGGCACGTTCTGGTGCGGCATGAACAGGGCGCGACCCACGCGGCGGAAGGCTATGCGCGATCGACCGGCAAACCGGGCGTGGTGCTGGTGACGTCGGGCCCCGGCGCGACCAATGCGGTGACGGGCATTGTCGACGCCTTGATGGATTCGATCCCGCTGGTGGTCATCACGGGTCAGGTGCCAACACATCTGATCGGCACCGACGCGTTCCAGGAATGCGACACGGTCGGCATCACGCGCACCTGCACCAAGCACAACTATCTGGTGAAAAACGTCGCCGATCTGCCAAGAGTGCTGCACGAGGCCTTCTCCATCGCCACCAGCGGCCGGCCCGGCCCGGTGGTGATCGACATTCCCAAGGATATCCAGTTCGCCACGGGAACCTACGTCGGGCCGGAAGCGGCCAAGCCGCACCACGCCTATCGTCCGCGCACCCAGGGGGATCCCGCGGCCGTTCTGGAAGCGGTCGCCCTGATCGCCGGCGCCAAGCGGCCCCTGCTGTACACCGGCGGGGGCGTCATCAATGCCGGACCGCAGGCAAGCTCGGCTCTCCGCCGTCTGGCCGCCATGACCGGCGCCCCGGTGACCTCGACCCTGATGGGCCTGGGCGCCTTTCCGGCCGATGACCCGGCGTGGCTCGGCATGGTGGGCATGCACGGCGCCTATGAAGCCAATCATGCGATGCATGACTGCGACGTGATGATCGCCGTTGGCGCTCGGTTCGACGACCGGGTGACCGGACGCCTGGACGCCTTTTCGCCGGGATCGAAGAAGATCCACATCGACATCGACCCTTCGTCGATCGGTAAGGTGGTGCGGGCCGACGTCGGCATTGTCGGCGACGCCGCCAAGGTGCTGGAGGCCTTGATCGAGGCCTGGCCGCGGCATGCCCCCAAGGCGGGACCGGAACGCCTGAACCCGTGGTGGACGCAGATCGACGCCTGGCGCGCCCGCCGCTGCTTTTCCTATCGACCTTCAAAGGATCTGATTAAGCCGCAGTACGCCATCGAGCGCCTCTATGCCCTGACCAAGGATCTGGACACCTACATCACCACAGAGGTCGGCCAGCATCAGATGTGGGCGGCTCAGTTCTATCGCTTCCAGGAGCCTAACCGCTGGATGACCTCCGGCGGACTGGGGACCATGGGCTATGGCCTGCCCGCCGCCGTCGGCGTGCAGATCGCCCATCCCAAGAGTCTGGTGATCGACATCGCCGGCGACGCCAGCGTTCAGATGACCATGCAGGAGATGTCGACGGCCATCCAATACGACCTGCCGATCAAGATCTTCATTCTCAACAACGAATGGATGGGCATGGTCCGGCAGTGGCAGCAGTTGCTGCACGGCGAACGATACAGCCATTCCTATTCGTCGAGTCTGCCCGACTTCGTCAAACTGGCCGAAGCCTATGGCGGGGTTGGCCTGCGCGCCGAACATCCGGACGAACTGGATGAGAAGATCGCCGAGATGATCGCCACGCCCAAGCCTGTTCTGTTCGATTGCCGGGTCGAGCGCGCGGAGAACTGTTTTCCGATGATCCCCTCTGGGCGGGCGCATAACGACATGTTGCTCGGCGAGGACACCGGGGATATCGGCTCGGTCATCGATAGCGCGGGACGCAAACTCGTATGACCGAACGTGACGCTCCGGCCTCGGCCTACGACATGGACCACAAGGCGGAAACCGAGACCCTGGCCACCTACGCCATCCTGGTGGACAACGAGCCGGGCGTCCTGCACCGGGTGGTGGGGCTCTTCGCGGCGCGCGGCTACAATATCGAAAGCCTCACCGTGGCCGAAAGCGACGTCGGCTCCGGCGCCAGCCGGATCACCATCGTCACCCGTGGCACGCCGCAGGTGCTGCATCAGATCGAAGCGCAGCTCAAGAAGATGGTGTCGGCCAGGCAGGTCCAGGACGTCACCCGCGACCCGAACGGCCTGGAGCGCGAGCTGGCCCTGGTGAAGGTGCGCGGCGTCGGGGCCGCCCGCATCGAGGCCAAGCAGTTGGCCGACATCTTCCGCGCCAGCGTGGTCGACACCACCACCAGCGGCTTCATCTTCGAGATCACCGGCGCCCCATCGAAGATCGACAAGTTCGTCGGGCTGATGCGTCCGCTGGGCCTGGTCGAGGTGTCGCGCACGGGCGTGCTGTCGATCGAGCGGGGCGAGGAAGCGGACTAGGCCGCGACGCCGGCCGAGCGCGCGTTGCGAATCGCCATCGCGCGCAACAACGTGAACTGAACGGCGAAAAGCGCGATCTTGGAGACTAACGGGAAAATAGCGATAAACTGGACCCAGAGCGCATGCGGCAGGGCGACGGCGATGACCGCGTTGGCGATGGCGGTGAAGAACATCAGACCCGCCCAGGCGTAGCCCCAACCCGTCAACACGCCGTCGGACATGTAGGGGCGTCCCTCCGGCGGAATGTAGCGGTTGAGCCAGCCTTTTTCGAGCATCGCCGCGCCAATGGTCAGGTAGATGATCGTCGGCTTGATCATCACGAATCGAGGATCGCCGGTGATCAAGGTCGCGCCGCCCAGCACGGTGACGAGGCCGAGGCTGGCCCACTGCATGCGAGGGATCGGCTGGCGCCGGACCACATCGTAGAGCACCTGGCCAGCCCCCACCGCCATGGCGAGGGCGGTAGCGAGCACGACGTTGTTCAACGCCGCGAACAGGGCGGCGAATACGATCGTCGACAGCATATCCGAGGCCAGGGGCCGGATGGCGTAGATGAGACTTTTCATGTGCGTGAACTCCGGTTCGAGTGATGGGTTCAGGCTAGCGGTCGGCCGCGCGATGGGTGAGGCCAGTCGCGAAACCGCGGCCACCGTCGGCGTAATCCTGGGCGCCATTCGCGCTTCGTGGGCCGCGTTCCTTCCCTAACGGCCCTAGAGCGCCTATATTGATCCTGTTCGGGTTCGCCCGATCTATGGAGATAAACGCGCGTGTAATAAGCGGACTGGACCCGGGTGCGATTCCCGGCGGCTCCACCAAATCCTTCCCGCGTTATCGGCGGGATCGCGCGGGGCCGATCAGCATCGACAGACGTCTAAAGGCGTTGCCTTCTCCCGGCGTGGCTCACCGTTTCGGGCTTTAAACTAACTGCGAACGATAACTTCGCTCAAGAGTACGCCCTCGCCGCGTAAGCGGTGCGAGCAAGCTCAATCTAAAGCCCTGGCGTCTTAGCAGCGCCAGGCGGGGCCCGGGGAGCGCCTGGCAACAGAAGCTCCCCATTTTACAACCGGCTGTGGTGGCGCTCCCCTTCTAAGCGCTAAGATTGCGAGCGCCTGGCGCCAGAAGCTCCCCATTTCACAACCGACTGCGATGGCGCTCCCCTTCCAAGCGCTGAATTTGGGACCGCCTTACGTCGGTAGCTCCACATTTTCCTTCGATCGTCCCACCGGCGTTCGTGTCAGCGGCCTTGCCTTCCGCGCCGCCATCGCTAGGGTCAACGGCCATGTCCGGCGAAGAAAAGCCCAGCGATCGCCTTGGCTACGAGACCCTGCAGCAAAACGCCCTGCGCGGGGTGGTAAGAGCGGCGCTCATCAAGGCGGGCGGACCCAGGGGCCTGCCAGGCGATCATCATTTTTACATAAGCTTCCGCACCGACGCGCCTGACGTCACCATCCCAGCGGACCTGCATGATCGCTACCCCGAGGATATGACCATCGTCCTGCAGAACCAGTTCTGGGATCTGAACGCCGGCGACAGCGGGTTCTCGGTCACCCTGCAGTTCGGGGGCCAGCCCAAGAGCCTCTCCATCCCATATTCCGCCGTGACGCGCTTCTACGACCCCAGTGTGCACTATCTGTTGCAGTTCCAGGTCGAACCCGGCCCGCCGCGGCCCAAGGCGGTTCCCAAGCCGGAAGCCAAGCCGGCGCCTGATGGCGAGGCGCCAAACATCGTCTCGCTGGACCAGTTCCGGAAGCGTTAGGCCGTGAGCGAAGCACCGTTCGCGCCGGCGCCAGCGGATCTGACCGACGAGGCGATCCTCGAACGCTTCCTGCGCACCCGCAATCAGCCAACAAGCTCGCAGACCCTGGGCCTGCGCATCGAAAAGGTGAGCCAGGCGGAGCGCAGCGTCGAGGCCTCATTCGTGGCCAGGGCGGAGCTGCTGCTCAATCCGATGAAGCAGATCCAGGGCGGATACCTCTGCGCCATGCTGGACGAGGTGATGTCGGTGGCCTGCATGGTCGCCTCGGGCATGACCCATGTCGCGCCCACCGTCGAAATGAAGACCAGCTTCTTTCGACCCGCCCTGCCCGGTGCGTTGCGGGGTGTCGGCCGGGTGATCAAGTGGGGCCGCACCATCGCCTTCACCGAAGGCGAGCTCTTTGACCCGGAAGGCCGTCTGGTGGCGAAGGCCACCGGCACGGCGGTTCCGACTCCGTTCAAATCCTACAAGTCGTGAACGGTCGCCCCGCGCGCGCGCTCGTGTTCGCGCTGATCACGCTGACCCTTGGCTGCGTGGCGAAGGCTCAAACCAGCCCCTACGCGCAATGGGCCGTCGTGGTCGCGGCCGGCGATGATCGGGCCGCGCATGAGGACGTTCCGACGCTCGCGTTCGACAATGCGCGCAGGGATGTCGCCACCGCGCTCATCCGACGCGGGTTTTCGCCAGCGAACATCGCGCAATTCTCGCTGGACCCCCTCAATTTTCCCGACGCGCCATCCGAGGCGACATCCCTGAAGGCGATTGGCGCCCGCTTGAACGAGCTGTCGAAGACCGCGTCGGCGGGCTGTCTTGTCTATGTCACTTCGCATGGCTCGCCCGACGGCGTCGTCACGGGCGAGACGCTCACCGCGCCCGATGAACTGGCGCGAGTGGTCGGCGGCGCCTGCGGCGACAGGCCCACGGCGGTGATCGTTTCGGCATGCTTCTCTGGCGTTTTCGTGCCGGCTCTGGCCGGCCCGAATCGCTTCGTGCTGACGGCCGCGCGCCGCGACCGGTCCTCCTTTGGGTGCAGCGAGTCCGATCGCTATCCCTTCTTCGACGCCTGCATCATCGAATCCCTTCCCGTGGCGGCCGATTTCGCCGACCTCGCCGACCGCGCGCGCATCTGCGTCAACCATAAGGAAATCGAGGCGCGCATGCGTCCCGCTTCGATGCCTCAACTCAGAATTGGCGAGCGGTTCCGCGCCCTGGCCCAGCGCTTCGCTCCTCCAGGAGGTTAGTTTGCCAGGCCGGCGGCGGCATACTACGCTGGGGGCCAAGAATTTCTTGGGAGACACCGACACCATGCGCATGACAGTCATCTTGGCGACCCTGACGGCCTGTCTGACCCTGTCGGCCTGCAACACGGTTTCCGGCGTTGGACGCGACATGTCATCGGTCGGACACGCCATCTCCGGCACGGCGGAAGACGCCAAGCGCTAGACCGCTCGACCCGACCGAGCGCCACGGTAGCGCGACGCGCAAGCGAAACCCCCTGCCGTGGCGGGTGTTTTTGTCCTAAGACTTTCGGCGTGCGCGGCGCGGGGCCGCTTGGCGTGGAGAGGGGACAATGAGCAACACCAGAACCGAAACCGACACCTTCGGACCGATCGAGGTCGCGGCGGATCGATACTGGGGCGCCCAGGCCCAGCGAAGTCTCGGCAACTTCGCGATCGGGTGGGAAAAGCAACCCGCGCCGGTGATCCGAGCGCTCGGAATCGTCAAGCGCGCGGCGGCCGAAACCAACATGGCCTTGGGCCGGCTGGACCCGAAGATCGGCCAGACAATTGTGGCGGCCGCGCAAGAGGTCATCGAAGGCAAACTCGACGCCCATTTTCCGCTGGCGGTCTGGCAGACCGGCTCCGGCACCCAATCGAACATGAACGCCAATGAGGTGATCTCCAACCGGGCGATCGAGATGCTGGGCGGGGTTCAGGGGAGCAAGTCGCCGGTGCACCCCAACGACCACGTCAACATGAGCCAGTCGTCCAACGACACCTATCCCACGGCCATGCATGTCGCCGCTGCGGAAGAGGTGGTCCACCGGCTCGTCCCCGCCCTTCAGAAATTGCGCAATGCGCTCAACGACAAGGCCGGCGCCTGGGCTCACATCATCAAGATCGGCCGCACCCACACGCAGGACGCGACTCCGCTCACCCTGGGCCAGGAATTCTCGGGCTACACCCAGCAGGTCGAAAACGGCATCGCGCGGATCGAACAGTCGCTGCCGATGCTGATGCAATTGGCGCAGGGCGGCACCGCGGTGGGCACGGGCCTGAACGCGCCGGTCGGATTCGCCGAAATGGTCGCCGACAAGATCGCCCAGATCACCGGACTGCCGTTCACGACCGCGCCGAACAAGTTCGAGGCCCTGGCCGCCCATGACGCGATGGTGTTCACCCACGGCGCCATGAACACGGTGGCCGCCAGCCTGTTCAAGATCGCCAACGACATCCGCTTCCTGGGCAGCGGTCCGCGCTCGGGTCTCGGGGAGCTATCCCTGCCGGAGAACGAGCCGGGATCGTCGATCATGCCGGGCAAGGTCAATCCGACCCAGTGCGAAGCGTTGACGATGGTCTGCGCCCAGGTGTTCGGCAACAACGCCGCCATGACGTTCGCCGGCGCCTCCGGCCACTTCGAACTGAACGTGTTCAACCCGGTGATGGCCTACAACTTCCTGCAGACCGTGCGGCTGCTGGCGGATTCGGCGGTCAGCTTCACCGACCATTGCGTGGTCGGAATCGAACCGCGCGAGGACAATATCAAGGCCGCGCTCGACCGTTCGCTGATGCTGGTGACCGCGTTGGCGCCCAAGATCGG
>Ga0209067_10000168_pt1 | contig 45196 bp, 37 predicted proteins | sample ColStrG_CSR_2013_FD_187199 | JGI IMG/M metagenome (GOLD analysis project Ga0209067, IMG submission 187199) | Freshwater sediment microbial communities in response to fracking from Pennsylvania, USA - Cold Stream Run_MetaG_CSR_2013 (SPAdes)... | ecosystem: Environmental > Aquatic > Freshwater >... | reverse complement strand
ATAGGCGGCGATCGCTTCGCTCTGAGTGGTCAGATCTTCTTCCAACGCGATGCCGCGGGCAAACCAGGAGGTCGCTTCGGCCTCTCTTGGACTGGGCTCGCGGCGCGGAATGGGCGTGCTAGTCAGGACTTTTTCGCGTTCAGAAAAATCCATCAGGAACTGCCCAGCGATGGGCTCCAGCAGCTTGCCATCGTGACGGAAGGCGACGCGGTGTTTGGCGGTCGACCACGCTCCGGCCTCAAGCAGAGGCTTTTCCACGCCGGACGCCTGCTTGCGCATGGCGTCGAGCGACTGGCGAATCACTGCCGGACGCACGCTCATGGCGCACAAATCACGAACTTTTTTGATCTCCAGTAAGTCGGAGAAAGAATAGTTCTCCGCAGAAGTCACCAGTCCGATGCGCTCCCAGTTGGCTAACTGGCGCGGAGTGACGTGAAGAATTCTCAGTAAATCGGTTCGGCTGTACACAGTGATACAACGCCCGCCGGCTGCGCGATTGCGTCCGCGCACATTATCGTCAACTTGCCCCTGTTTACGCAACTGCAAACCATGTGGAAAGCTGTGGAGAACCTGGTTGATTTACATGCAGCGGGAATGGTGCAATTCAAGATTCTTCGCGAAAGAGAGTATTTTTTCTCCGCGCCTGTTAGAAAAATTGCCAGTCTTTTTACGATTTTGTCATGCGCGGGTAACAAAAGAGGCATTCAATTCGCGCGGGTGGGTCTAGCGAAGCTTTCCATCCCGCAAGGAGAATCGCGAATGAAATCGCTACTCGTGTCCGCAATCGTCGTGGCTGCGTGTGCCGTGGTCCTGCTTAGTACACAACCCGCGCAAGCACAGACCTTTAAGGTGCTGTATAGCTTCACCGGTGCAGGCGACGGAGGGAACCCGTACCAGGGAATGATTCGGGACGGCCAAGGGAATCTTTACGGCGCTACCACGTGGGGCGGAGCTTTTGGGTATGGCGCAATCTTCAAACTCGATACGAAGGGCATCGAGACCGTGCTCTACAGCTTCTGCCCAGGAGGAGGCGAGTGCCTTGACGGAGAGAATCCCTATGAGGGAGTGATCATGGATGCGGGGGGAAATCTCTATGGCTCCACTACCTCGGGTGGCAGCGGAGGATGCTTCATAGGGTGCGGAGTGGTGTTCATGCTAAGTCCGACGGGCGTGGAAACGGTGCTGCACACCTTCTGCCCCTTTGGATACGGCTTTTGCAATGGCGACGGGGCTCATCCCACTGAAGGCTTGATCCTGGACTCAAGCGGTAACCTCTACGGCACCACCTATCAAGGTGGCATCGGTAATTGCTTCAACGGGGACGGCTGCGGAGTGGTTTTCAAACTAACACCCTCGCAGACAGGCAACTGGACGGAGACTGTCCTGTACAGCTTCACGGGAGCAGCCGACGGAGCGTCGCCCCAAGCGGGAGTCATCCGGGACGTCAAGGGGAATCTCTATGGCACAACCTACGGAGGCGGGAATTTCAACAGTGCCTGCACCATCTACGGTTGTGGAGTGGTGTTCAAGCTGAATTCATCGGGCTCGGAGACCGTGCTCTACAAGTTTTGCAGCCAGTCAGCCTGTGGGGACGGAGTTAGCTCCTACGCTGGATTGATCATGGACGCCACGAGGAATCTTTACGGCACAACCTACTTAGGCGGCAACCCCTCGTGCCGCAACGGCGGAACAGGATGCGGCGTGGTCTTCAAGTTGAGCGACACGGGTGCGTACACCGCGCTCTACACCTTCACGGGCGGGACTGACGGCGCGAACTCCAGGGGTGGAGTAGTGCTGGACGGCAAAGGGAATCTATATGGCACTACCACGTCGGGCGGAAACCTCAGCAACTGCACTGTTGGTTGCGGCGTGGTGTTCAAACTCACCCCGACAGGGCAGGAAACTGTGCTGCACACATTCATGGGGACTGACGGAGCACAGCCCGACACAGGAGTGATCCGCGACACAAAGGGTAACCTTTACGGCGTCACTTTCGACGGCGGGATAACCGGCTGTTCCCAGAGTACTCTCCACGGCTGTGGGACAGTATTCAAGGTAGTGCCGTAGTTATGACGTCGGGTGCGGAGTGCGGCTAAACCGCGACCATGGCCGCCTGATAGTGTTCGTACGTGCCCTTGAAGTCAGTAATCTTGTGGTCATTTTCGAAGTGCCAGATGCGCGTGGCCACTTCGTCGATCAGGTCGTGATCGTGCGTGACCAGCAGGACTGTTCCCTGATAGCGCTGCAGCGCGATGTTCAGCGCATTGATCGATTCAAGGTCGAGGTGGTTGGTGGGTTCGTCGAACACCAGCACATTGGGCTTGAGCAGCATCAGCTTGCAGAAGAGCAGGCGCGCCGCCTCGCCGCCGGAGAGCACGCTGGTGGACTTGTTGGCGTCATCGCGGACGAACAGCATCTGACCTAGTACTCCACGAAGTTCCTCGGTGACGGCAGCGGGATCCCACTGGTGCAGCCACTCGATCACCGTGGTCCCGTCTTCGATCAGGCTGCGATGATCCTGGGCGAAATAGCCGATTGAGGCTTCGTGTCCCCAAAGAACTTTGCCGGAATCGAGGAACGATCCGCTGTAGCCGCTGGTCTTGCGCAACTCGGCGTCAGGTGTCGTGGGCGAACTGGCCAGCAGCGCATTTAGCAGCGTGGTCTTCCCCGCTCCGTTGCGCCCCATCAGCGCGATTTTTTCGCCGCGCGTGATGCTGGCGGTGAAGTTACGGATGACGTGATTGTCGTCATAACTCTTGTCCAAGTATTCGATTTCGAGGATGTGCTTGCCCGAAGGCCGCTTCTGCTCGAACTTGATGAACGGACGGGCAATGTTCGACTTCGCGAGTTCGGTCACCTGCAAGCGCTCAACTTCCTTGCGCCGCGATTGCACCTGGCTCGACCGCGTTCCGGCGGCGAACCGCGCTATGAATTCGTTCAATTGCGCGATCTTCTTTTCGCGCTGGGCATTCTGCGATTCAATCTGCGACCGCACCTGCGTCTTGGCCACCACCATGTCGTCGTACGTTCCAGTGTAGGTAATGATCGTCTGGTAATCGATGTCGGCGATGTGCGAGCAAATGCTGTTCAGGAAATGGCGATCGTGTGAAATTGTGATCACGATGCCGTCGTAGTTATTCAGGAATCCCTGCAGCCAGTGGATCGAATCCAAGTCAAGATGGTTCGTAGGCTCGTCGAGCAGCAGCGCCTGCGGATGCCCGAATAGCGCCTGCGCCAGCAGCACGCGGACTTTCTGCCCGCCCTGCAGCTCGCCCATCTTGCGGGCGTGCAATTCTTCCGGAATGTCGAGGCCTTGCAGCAGAATGGCGGCATCGCTCTCGGCCGAGTATCCGTCCTCTTCGCCGACGATGCCTTCCAGCTCGCCCAGCTTCATGCCGTCTTCATCGGTCATGTCGTGCTTGGCGTAGATGGCATCGCGTTCGTGCATGGCGGCCCACAGGCGCTTGTTGCCCATGATGACGGTGTCGATCACCGTGAAGGCGTCGAAGGCAAACTGGTCCTGGCTCAGCACGCCCAGCTTGCGGGGACGTACGACCGTGCCTTTTTGGGGATCCATTTCGCCGCTGAGCAGCTTCATGAACGTGGATTTGCCCGCGCCATTGGGCCCGGTCAGGCCATAGCGCTTGCCCGGCGTGAACGCCGTCGAGACTTCATCAAACAAAACTTTGGCGCCGTAGCGCATGGACACGTTGCTAACTGAAAGCATGGTTCTGGCTTCTCTTTGCGTTTCTTCTGAATTGCTTCAGGTACTGCGGGGAATTCCGCCAAGACGGTACGCAGCTGGAGTTATTAGGATATCACGGCGCAGCGCTAGCCTCTACGACCGTTAAGTGCTACAGTCTTAGCCCGCGAAACGTTTTGGGGAGGGTCGCCATGACTACCAAACGGTGCTTGCATGGGGTAATTCGCGGTCTTGTCGTCATAGCAGCGGCAACCGCACTGTCCGCAACCGGATGGGCGGCCAGCACAACGAAATTGATCTACAGCTTTGCCGGCAACGCCGATGGCGAGTACACCGACACAGAGCTGGTGATGGACAGCGCCGGCAATCTCTTTGGCACGTCCGTGCAGGGCGGAACGTTCGGCGGGGGCACGGTCTTCGAGGTCACCCCGGCCGGAGTTCACACCGTGCTCTACAACTTCACCGGCGGCTCCGACGGCGGAGAGCCATACAAGGGCGTCACGCTCGATGCGCAGGGCAATCTGTATGGAACGGCCGTTACCGGTGGTGGAGGTTCCTGCGAAGGCGGCTGCGGCGTGATATTCAAGCTCACCAACGGAGGAGGCACGTGGACGCAGAGCGTAATCCACACGTTCACGGGCGGCAATGACGGGTCGGGGCCGGGCAGCCCTGTGTCGTTCGATCAGAACGGGAATCTGTATGGGACCACTCCGACCGGCGGCAGCAAAGGCATGGGTGTCGTCTATCAGCTTAAACCTGACGGGAGCGGAGGCTGGCAGCTATCTGTCATTCACACCTTTACTGGCGGCGCGGATGGCGGCGGTGGAGGGGCGGGCCGGTTGCTCGTCGACGCGGCCGGAAATCTTTACGGCGTATGCACGGTTGGCGGAGCCAACGGATTCGGCAATGTCTTCGAACTATCGCAGAGTCAAGGCATTTGGCGGCTCACGACGCTGTACTCATTCAAAGACCAGCCAGACGGCGCCTTGCCCTATGGCGGCGTAGTCTTCGATAAATCTGGCAATCTGTACGGCACGACCTACTACGCCGGCACCAACGACGTGGGCACGGTCTACAAGCTTACGCACAACGGCGGAATGTGGTCGGAGAGCGTGCTGTACAGCTTCAAGGGCGGCACGGACGGTGCCAGCCCGATCAGCAGCCTGGTGCAGGACGCATGGGGAAATTTCTACGGAACGACGAGCGACGGTGGCGCCAGCGCCTGCAGTTGCGGGGTCATTTTCAAAATGACCCGCGGATCGAACGGCAAGTGGGTCGAAAGCGTGGTCTATCGTTTTCCGGGCAAACCGAGTCCGGGGTTCGCCTACAACGGAATGGTCGGCGATGCGGCCGCTACGACGTTCTATGGCGCGACCGTGCACGGTGGATCCAACAACGACGGCGCGATCTACAAATTCACCCCGTAGGATCGCTGGGCCGCAGGATCGAGGATTGATCAGTGCGACATCCCTCCGCTCGCCTCTACCAGTTGCTGCACAGGAGCCAGAACCATCAGGAGTAAGTTGGCGGTCGGCTTCGCCGCCCCACCGATGGCAGCCAGTTGCTGCGCCTTCCACGAGTCGGGCAGCTGCTGCGACTTGTCGAGAGAATCCAAAGCCTGGAGACCTGCGGCGCCCAGCATGGACAGATTCTGCGAAATGGTCACGTCTTCCTGCAGCAGAGAAGACTGCGTGAGCAGTGGCTGAAGTTTCGCATCGTTGTCGCGCCAGAGGGTGAGCCACGCGCGAATCTGTGATTCGGCCGCTTGATCTTTGCCGCCGCTCTGCAGAAACGCCTGAACCAACGCGGCGAACTGGCGGGCCGCATCGCTCTCGGGATAGACCGCGTCCACCAACCTGATGAGCGGCGCGTGGAGGTCAACTGGGGATTTCGTCAGATCTTCGCGGTTGTAATCTTTCACTGGTTCCACAACGTCGGCGAGCACACGCAGCGGTGCAATGTCGGCACTTCCGGCCATGCGATGCAGCATGTGCATACGGGCCAAGCGGTGCGTCAGGCCGAGCCATTCCAGGTCGAGACTGACCGCATTCAGTCGCACATACATCGGACCGACATCTTTCACTTCTTGCGGCGACCACAGCCGCTCGGCAATCGCGGCATTCCGCGGCCATATGTGCGAATCCACATTTTCCGGCGTGACCCACTCGGCCCACATGCAGGATTCGCCGCCAAGGATGCGATGCGCGTCCTCGGGAGTGAGGCTCGCAGCCGGATCAGCATTTGGTAGAACCATAGGATCGACCGCATAGTGCCGCGCCGCAGGCCACATCAGATCGAGATAGTATCCGTAGGAAAGCAGGCCGCTGTAGCCCTGTTTGGCGGCTGCAGCCAGCGATTGCTGTCCGCGCCACGACTGCACCACGATGGTCTTCGGCAAATCGGGATGGAGTATCTCGTCCCATCCGACCATGATTTTGTGATTCTTGGCGACAATCTTCTGCAGGCGCTGGTTGAAGTAGGCCTGCAGGTCCTGATTCGTCTTCATGCCGTGGGCGCGCATGAACTCTTGAATCTTCGGATTCGCACTCCACTGTTTGCCGTTCACTTCGTCGCCGCCGATGTGGAAATATTCATCGGGGAAAAGTCTGGTCATCTCGGCGATGAATTCTTCGAGGAACTTGTAGGTCGATTCGCGCGTAGGATCGATGGCCGCATTGTAGATGCCTATTGTGCGGCCGATCTCATACGGGCCGGGCGCGCTCGCCAGGTCGGGATAGCCCACGAACCATGCAGTCGTGTGCCCCGGCATATCAAATTCCGGAATCACGCGAATGCCGCGGTCATGCGCGTAGGCAATCAGCTCGCGAACCTCATCCTGCGTGTAGTAGAGGCCTTCTGAATCCATTTCCTGCAGCTTGGGAAATTTCTTGCTCTCGATGCGGAAGCCTTGATCGTCGGACAGGTGCCAGTGGAAGACATTCATCTTCACCGCGGCCATGGCGTCGAGATTGCGCTTGAGTACGTCTAGCGGGATGAAATGGCGGCTGACGTCAATCATCAGGCCGCGCCACGGGAAACGCGGTTGATCTTTGATCGTCACGGCCGGAGCGGCGAATCCGGCGGGAGTGATCTGTACGAGCTGAAGAAATGTCTGCAGGCCGCGAAGGATGCCCAGCGGGTTGGGCGCGGTCAGCTTTGCGCCAGAGTCGGTCACGGTCAGCTCGTAGGATTCATCTTCGCCGAGTTTCTGCACGACTTCGCGGCGATGCTCGGCATGAATCTGCAACGTGGGTGCGGACCCAGCCTGGCGATAAAACGTCATGCCAGTCTGCCGGGAAAGCTGCGTCTGAAATCTCTGAACTTCTTCGTCGAGCGACGCGTCGCGTACGCCGCTAACGGCAACGGAAAATGACTGCGTGATCAGGAGTTGTCCCGTGCCAGCCTGCACGCTCGCGGGCATGGGCATGAGGTTGAGCTGGGGCTGAGATTGAGCGGCAGATAGATGGCACGTCAGCGCCGCAATGGCCAGAGCGATCAGGATCCGCATAGTCATTTGATTAAGCTTATTTTGGCCAGTTGGCCAGGCTCGATAGATTCCAGCACTCGTAGGATGTCGGGTACCTGTGGCAATAATTCGGCCAACCGGCTCGACTTCGAACGGACGATTACCACCGCGATGTTCGCAGAATGGAGATTCTTCTGGTACTCAATTCCGCGATCAAGGGTGAGAAAAGCCTGAAAGCCCGTCTTCTCGGCCAGTGCCAACGGCTCCCCGTTCTTTTTCCCTGTCAGACCTTCTTCCGGCACAGTGCGGCACTGGTGCCCGACGAGGCTACTCTTGAATTTTCGGGGAATGCATTCGTCGAGGAGTACCCTCATCCCAGTTCGCCGCCGACCAGCATTTTTGCATGCTCGAGAGCGTTTACTGCTGCGTCGCGAGTGACCGTTGGAAAGTCATCGAGAAATTCGTCGAGCGTCTGTCCGCCCTCCAGGTAGTCCAGCAACGCCTGAAAAGGAACACGGGTTCCGCGAAATACAGGCGTGCCGCCAAGTACATCGCGATTACGGACAATGACATTATTCGTCGAATGCACGCGCAGATCTCCGATCCGATTCAGTTTACTATCTCCGCGGGTCGAGACCAATGTAGAAGTGCCAGCGTTAGTGGCCGCCGCTCAACTCGCGCACAATTCCGCCCACGAACTGCTTGGCATCGCCGAAGAGCATGATCGTGTTGTCGAGATAGTACAGCGGGTTGTCGATGCCGGCGAAGCCTGGATTCATGCTGCGCTTGATGACCATCACGGTGTGAGCTTTGTCCACATCGAGAATCGGCATGCCGAAGATGGGACTCGACTGATCGGTGCGGGCGGCCGGATTGGTCACGTCGTTGGCGCCGATGACTAGGGCCACGTCGGTCTGCGGGAAGTCGCCGTTGATCTCGTCCATCTCGATGAGGCGGTCGTAGGGGATGTCGGCCTCGGCGAGCAGCACGTTCATGTGGCCGGGCATGCGTCCGGCTACCGGATGGATGGCGAAGCGGACCTCCACTCCCTTCTTGGTGAGCTGGTCGTAAAGCTCGCGAACCTTGTGCTGCGCCTGCGCCACGGCCATGCCGTAGCCGGGGACGATGACCACCTTGTTCGCTGCCGAAAGAATGGCCGCGGCCTCCTCCGGCGTGGCGCTGCGCACGGGCTTCGCTTCCTGTCCCGCGGCGGCCGATGCCTGCACCTGTCCGAAGGCGCCGAACAAAACGTTGGTGAACGAGCGGTTCATCGCCTTGGACATGATTACCGAGAGGATGAAGCCCGAAGATCCGTCGAGAGCTCCGGCGATGATGAGCAGCTTTGAGTTCAGAACGAAGCCCATGGCCGCAGCGGAAAGCCCTGCGTAGGAGTTCAACAGCGAGATCACGGTCGGCATGTCGGCGCCCCCGATGGGGATCACGAGCAGCACGCCAATGACGAGAGAAATTCCCACGACCAGCGGGAACAATTCCTTCTCCCCTGGATGCAGCACGAGGTAAACCGCACTGCCCACCGCGACCGTGAAGAGAAGCAGGTTGACGAGGTTCTGTCCTTTATAAGTGATGGGCCGCTGCGGCAGAATTTCCTGCAGCTTTCCTGCCGCCATCAAACTTCCGGTAAAGGTCAAGCCGCCGAGGATGACCTCCATCGACAGCACCGACATCATGAACTTGGGCACGTCGGGCGAGCGCAGGTAAAACTCGGCCGTACCGACGAGGGTGACGCAGAGCGCTCCGAAGGCGTGACTGAGCGCGGTCCGCTGCGGGACGGCAGTCATCTGCACCATGCCGAGCGGAACACCGATGCCCGAGCCCAGCACGAGTCCGATGATGATCCACTTGTAGTCGATGATGCCGTGGTGGAGCAGCGTGCCTGCGATGGCGAGCACCATGCCGATTTCGCCAGCCAGGATGCCGTGGCGCGCGGTCGCTGGAGAGCTCATCCATTTCAGCGACAGAATGAACAGCGCGCTGGCGATGAGGTAGATGACTTCGATGACGATTTGGCTACCGGCGAGCTCAGTCATAAGTTAGGGCTTCGTGGCTTGCGGTTTGGCGGGACGGCTGGTCTTGAACATTCTGAGCATGCGGTCGGTGATGAAAAATCCGCCGACCACGTTGCTGGTCGCGGCGATGATGGCGATGGTGCCGAGCACAGTGGCGAAGGTGCTCTTTTTCTCACCGACCAGAACAATGGCGCCCACAACCGCGATGGCATCGAGAGCATTCGTCAGCGACATCAGGGGCGTGTGCAGCAACGGCGAGACGTGGCGGATGACTTCGAATCCGATGAAGGCCGCCAGCATGAATACGAACAGCGCGTCGATCAGGTTGTTGGAACCCATGTGTAACCTCAGGGGCTAAAGCCCTATATTCGCAAGCGGCACTCGATCGCAGCGCTGGAAGCGCTGCGCCACCCAAAATCTATTCGACCCCGGAATCGCTACCCTGCCGGCGCGAGCGCCGGCAGTTTGTAGAACTCCCGCACGCGGGCGTTCACGATCTCTCCGCCGTTAGTGATCAGCGTTTCGCGGATGATTTCGTCCTGCAAATTCTGCTGCAGTTTGCCATCCTTCACCATGTACGTGAGATAGGTCATCAGATTGCGCGCGTACATCTGGCTGGCGTGATACGGCACGCTGCTGGCCAGGTTGATCGCGCCAATGATGGTCACGCCGTGCACTTGTATGGTTTCGCCTGTGCGCGTGAGCTCACAGTTGCCGCCGCGCTCGGCCGCGAGATCGACGATCACCGACCCGGGAGCCATTCCCTTCACCATGTCGGTCGTGATCAATACCGGGGATTTCTTGCCGGGAATGACTGCGGCGGTGATGACGATATCGCTCTCACCGACGACCCGGCCTAGCAATTCGCGTTGGCGAGCATAAAAGGTCTCGTCCTGGGCCGTGCCGTAGCCGCGGGCGTCTTGCGCGTCTTTAGCCTCGATCGGCAATTCGACGAAGCGTCCGCCCAGGCTTTGTACCTGCTCTTTGGCCGCGGGACGCATGTCGTAAGCGGAAGTCACCGCGCCGAGACGCCGGGCGGTGGAGATCGCCTGCAGCCCGGCAACTCCGGCTCCGATGACGAACACGCGCGCGGGAGTAACCGTGCCGGCAGCGGTTGTCATCATGGGGAAGATGCGCGGTGATGTCTCTGCGGCGAGCAATACGGCTTTATAGCCACAGCATGTGGCCATTGAGGAGAGCGCGTCCATGCTCTGGGCGCGCGTGGTGCGCGGCATGAACTCAACGGAATAGGCAGAGACTCCAGCCTGGGCAATCTCCTGCATGACTTCGAGCGAGCCCAGCGGGCGCAAGAAACCGATCAGAGCCTGGCCGCGTCGCATCAGCGGAAGATCGGCCTTACCGGTGACGTCGTTCGAACCGTAGCAAAGCACCTGCAGAACCGCGTCAGCGGTGCCAAACACGGCGGCGCGGTCGGGAACAATCTTCGCGCCCTTTTCGATATAGGCAGTGTCCGGATAGCCCGCCAGCGCACCCGCGCCGGCCTCCACAATGACTTCGATCCCCGCTTTCGCAAGGTTGGGGATCACGACGGGAACTAGCGCCACTCGCCGTTCCCCGGGATAAGTTTCTTTCGGAACTCCGACAATCACGCGGGTTCAGATCCTTTCCCTGCCGATGCGGCATTCTTTCCATCGGCCCGCAAAGCAAACTGAAAACAGTAACAGATCAGCGAAGGAACTGGAAGATCAAGCACCGGTGGGTCAGCTTGTCATCCTGGGCGAACCGAAGGACTTGTGTACTTGCATGCGGCACCGATTCTGCCGGCGAGTACAGAGGTCCTTCGCTTCGCTCAGGATGACAAGCTCTTGGGGATGACAATCGCCTTCTTCCTTTAATATTCCGGAGCGATCAACTTGGCTTCCTCGAGCGTGATCCGCCGCTTGTTTTTGTACGACATATTCGCCATGTGCACCGCGATCGCCGACCGATAGCCAATCTCCGGAGGGGCGTTGGGAACTCCGCGGCTGCGAACGCATTCGATCCAGTTGCGCATGTGATCCTGGTCGTGGGTATTGCCGCGCGTCTCGCCTCCTTCCGAGCGGTTCACTTTTTCCGGCCAATACTTCGCCGGTTCGTCGAAGTGGTGCTCGATGGTGCCGTCGCTGCCGAGAATGCGGTCCGCCATGTCGTAGTGCTTGTTGCTGAAGGTGGACTGCCAGGTCACCACGATGTCCTTCGGGAAATCGAGCGTGACCGCTATGGTGTCGGGCACTTCGCGGCCATCTTTTTCCGAGAAAACGCCGCCCGACATATAGGCCGCCGAAGGCAGCGGCAAATCGAGCGCGGACATGACCCATGCAATCTGGTGCACCATGTTCTCCGCGCAATTGCCGCCGGCAAACTCCCAGAACAGCCGCCAGTTAATCAGCTTGTAGCCATCGAACGGCCGGCCGGGGCGGCCATTGAGGAACGCACCCCAGTTCACGTTCTGCGCGGTGCAGTCCGACGGAACGGGCCGCACCCACTGGCCTTTGCCGCGAGGCGTGTTGCGGCTCATCCAGGATTCGACGCTGGTGACTTTACCCACCGATCCGTTGCTGATCCACTGCTTCGCATCGGCGAGCGCGCCGGAACTCTGGTGCTGCAAGCCGATCTGCACCACCCGGCCCGACTCTTTCGCGGCGGCGAAACACTTGTCCGCCTCCGGAATCGACCAGGTCATGGTCTTCTCGGAATAGAGGTCCTTCCCCGCAGCCAGCGTGTCGAGAAAATGCCGCGCATGACAATGCAGGGGACTGGCCACGATGACCGCATCGATATCCTTCACGTCGAGCAGCCGGCGGTGATCGTCGAAGGTCTGAATTCCAGACACTTTGCTCTTGGCCTGATCGCGCCGTCGGCTGTAGACGTCGGCCATGGCCACGAGCTCTGCATCGTGGACGGAGCGAATTTGCCCCAGCAGATCGTTGCCGCGATCGCCCACGCCGATCATGCCCACGCGCACGCGGTCATTGGCGCCGAGCACGTTCGGCCGGGGAAGCACCAGCACGGCCGCGCTTCCCAGCGCCGTTTGCCTCAGAAATGATCGTCTGGTCTGATCCGTCATGCCGCCTCCTGCCGATCGTGTGTCGCGTGCAGCGGGCTATAAGGCGTCGGCTTGCTGCAACAGTTTTTTCATCCCCGCCCAACTCTTGCGCGATGACTCTTCTGGCGAGCCTTTGCGCCAGTGCGTCTCAAGGCTCACGGCGAAGTGGTAGCCATCGCCCTTCAGCGCTTTGAACTGTCCCGCCCAATCGATGATGCCCGCGCCCATGGGCGCCCAGTCGTAATCGTGGCCTTTCTTGACCGCATCTTTGCAATGGCAGTGACCAATGCGCTCCTTGGGCAGCAGATCGTAGCCGTCGGGAAAAGGCTTCTCGCCGCTGGCCGCGGCGTTGCCCGGATCCCAGTTCAGCATGAGATACGGCGACTTCACCGCCTCCAGGACCTTGGCCGCCTCAGCCCCGGTCGCGGTGTTGTTGGACGAATCGTTTTCGAGGACCAGCGTGATTCCCTTTTGCCCGGCCTTGCCGGCGGCCTGCAGCAGCTTCTCATTGATAGCAGCTCGGTAGGGAGCCTGGTTCTCCAACCGCCAGAAATCGAAGCAGCGCACGCGATCAGTCTTGAAGGCTTTCGCCATCGCCACGGCGCGCTCGAACACTTCGTCCTGCTGCTCGAAGCCAAAGTTGGCGCGGAAGTCATTGGCCTCGCTGAATTTCGACCTCGGAGCTCCCGGCCAATCCACTTTGAAGAGCGGGCTGGCTATGTCGGTGACACGCAATTGATACTTGTCGACAATGCGCTGCGCCTCGGCGATTTCCTTTTCGTCCAGATTGACGATGTTCTTCTTCCACATGCTGCGCAGTTCGATCCAGCCCATGCCGAACTCGCGCGAGGCCACCTCGCAGGCCCGCCCGAAGTCCTGCGAGATCTCGTCATTGATGACGGAGACGCGGAATGGGGAGGAAGAGGGCGGAGGGGCGATTCGGGGGACGGCGTTAACGGCGGTCATGACAACCATTCCGGCAAGAAACTCGCGACGATCCAATTGGGCTGTCATTCGACTTCCCTGGACACGATCAGAATCTGGAAAGGTCAAATCTATCACTTCGTGGATGGGCTGGCGAAGGAATGGCGGGCTTGATGCTGGATTGATTTGAAGATCATTACCACGAAGGATCACGAAGTCACACGAAGGAAACTCGCAGGGGAATTATCCCTTCGTGCTCCTTCGTGGTTGATGCTTTGGTCTTTGAGTCTTCCGAAAAATTCCCGTGCAAAACAAAACGCCCCAGACTCAGTTTGAGTCTTGGGACGTTTGTTGATCAGCCCTCCCCCAAGTGCTGCTCGAGAACCACTCTAATCCTGACCCCGAATCCGGCAAATGGCTCAGTCGTGCTAAGAGGTGGCACCAAAGACCTATGTTGCAGAAAGTTACAGGCGCAAAACAAAACGCCCCAGACTCGATTGAGTCTTGGGACGTATGTTGATCAGCCCTCCCCCAAGTGCTGCTCGAGAACTACTCTAAATCCGACCTCAAGTCCGGTAAATGGCTCGGCCGTGCCAGGGCGTGGCACGAGAATGCCAATGCCGCGGCACTCATGAGCGCAAAACAAAACGCCCCAGACTCGATTGAGTCTTGGGACGTATGTTGATCAGCCCTCCCCCAAGTGCTGCTCGAGAACCACTCTAAGGCCGACCTGGAATTGGGTAAATGGCCCATCCGTGCCATACCCTGCACGAACGTGTAGGTTAATCCGTAAAGCGCAATTGAAAACCTGTTTTGGAAACATTAACCTCCCGGTAACAAACTTTTGAGACTCTTCTTTCATTCACGGGAACACATCGCAAATGCCCCATCTCCGGCGGAATCGCAGCGCAGAAGCTCTTATGAGTGCCCTTCTTGGTTGCTTGGCCTTATTGATCTTGACGACGGTAGCCCCGGCCACCGCACAGAAAGCTGAAAAGCTCTCCCGAATCAAGACCTTGTACGTCGACTCGCTCGGCCCCAGCAGGCGGTCGGAGGAAATGCGGGAGCGCCTGCGACGCCGCCTCGATCGTAGCCACGGAATCGAAATCGTCTCCGATCCGGCCAAGGCGGATGCCATCATCAAGGGCACAGGTCAGGTCTGGACCACCGGCGAGGTTGCCCTTAGTCCTCATTCGCACAGTGCGAACGAACCAATCCTTGAGGGATATTTGTCAGTTGAGGTGGTCGGCAAGGGCGATCAGGCCCTGTGGTCCTATCTGGCTACCCCGAGCAAGTTCCCCTGGGGCGGCATCGCCGACGATCTGTCGCGGCAAATCGCGAGCCGTCTGCTAGAGGACATCCGGAAGAACTCTCAGCCAGCCGAACCCGCCGTCGCCACCAGAACCAGCACTACTGGAGCAACCCTGAAGGGAGCAGGCGCCACCTTTCCCGCGCCGCTCTACCGAAAGTGGTTCCAGTCCTTTGAGGAGCTCCATCCCGAGGTCCACGTTGTCTACGAGGCCGTGGGCTCTGGCGAAGGCATTCGCCGCGTCAGTGAAGGGGAAGATGATTTCGGCGCCTCCGAGATGCCGCTATCGGATCAGGCGATGTCCGCAGCGCCTCACCGCTTCGTGCAGGTACCGATCGCGCTGGGCGCAGTCGTTCCTATCTACAACCTGTCCGGCCCTCACGCGAAAATCCGCTTTACGCCCGAGATCCTCGCGGGAATCTATCTGGGGAAGATCAAGAAGTGGAATGATCCGCAGATCCGGTCGGCCAATTCCGAGGCCACCCTGCCCGACGCGGACATTGGCGTGGTGCACCGCTCCGACGCCAGCGGCACCAGCTACGTCTGGACCGATTACTTGTCGAAAGTCAGCGCGGAATGGAAGTCGTCGGTTGGCTCCGGCGTGAGCGTGACCTGGCCGGTAGGGACCGGTGCGGCCTACAACGACGGCGTCGCAGCGGCGGTGCAGCAGACTCCGAATTCCATTGGATACGTGGAGCTGATCTACGCCATCCAGCACGAAATCAGCTACGCGCAGATGAGAAATTCCGCCGGACAGTTCATCAAAGCCGATCTGGCCAGCGTGACCGAGGCCGCGCGAGCCGCGGGCACTCCTGATCGCGGCTTCCGGCTCTCCATCACCGACGCGCCGGGAAAATCGGCCTACCCGATTGCCACTTACACCTGGCTGCTGCTCCCAGAGCGTTTCGAAGACAAGAGCAAGCAATCGACCCTGCGCGAACTGGTCGGCTGGATGCTATCTTCGGGACAGAAGAGTTGCTCCGCCCTGGGCTACGCTCCCCTCCCGCCGGACGTAGCCAGGGGCGCCGAGAAATTCGTCGAGCGCATTCTGCACGACTGAGCGCCGCTGAAAAACATCGGCCCTGACCTCCACGTTTATGCGCGAGGCCAGAGCCGAATACGCCAAGCTGCAATAGCCGCTACTGCACCGGATTTCCATCGGCGTCGATCTTGTGCACTTCGCCGATATTCAGTTCGCGGATGCCTGCTTCCACCTTGCTCATGTCTCCGACGACAACCCAAACCAAGTGATCCGGCAGGATGTATTTCTTGGCGATTTCATTGGCGCCCTCGGGCGTCAACGCCAGCGCCTTTTGTGTGAAGGTGTTGTAGTAATCCTCCGGCAGGCCGTATTCGAGAATGTTGCTGTAGGCACCGCTGAGTTGCTGCACAGTCTCAAACTGACCAGGCAGGGCGAGGGTCGCGTTGCTCTGCTCGTCCTTCAGTTCCTCTTCGGTGATCGGCTTGTCGCCGGCGATGTTTTTGTATTCCTTCACCAGCTCGACCAAAGATTCCTTGGTCTTATCGGTTTGCACGGGGGAAAGGCTGATGTAAGGCCGCTGGCCGCGCGCTGCCGGCAACAGCGAACGCACGCCGTACGACCAGTGCTTGTCTTCGCGCAGGTTCATGTTGATGCGCGAACTGAACGTGCCTCCAAAGATGCCATTGACCAACTGCAGCGCAACCGCGTCGGGATCATTCTGCGGCGGAGCGAGCTGCGCGCCAAAGATCACGCTCTGCCCTGAGCCCGGCCGATCGATAAGATAGACGACGTCTTTCTCCGGCTCGGCCACATTCGGCACAGATTTCTTCGGCACGTCTCCCGGCTTCCAAGCTGCCAGAAGTCTTTCGAGCTTCGGCTTGATCTCCGCCATGGTGGTGTCGCCAACCACGAGCAGAGTCGCGTTGTTCGGTTTGAACCAAGTGTCGTGGAACTTGGCCAGATCCGCGCGCGTCATGGTCTTGACGCTGGCCTCCGTGCCTGTTCCTGTAAACGGCACGGCATAAGGATGTCCTTTGCCGTAGACCAGCCCCGGGACCACGCGCAGCGCCATGAACTGCGGCGTCACCTTCTCGCGCTGGATGGCCGCGATGCGCTCCTTCTGCAGCCGCACAAACTCCTTCTCGGGGAAAGACGGATGCTGAATCAGGTCGGCATAGATATCGAGCGAGCGATCCATCGTGCTCTTCAGCGTGTTGAGGCTGACCAGCGAATAATCCAGATTGGCCGTAGCGTTGAAGTTCGCGCTCAACGATTCCAACTCTTCGCCGATCTTCAGCGAATCGCGCGTGGGCGTGCCTTCTTCGAGCATGCGCTGCTCAAAGCTGTCCGTGCCCGGCGCGGCCGAGGGGTCAGCTGCGTATCCGCTATTGACCATCAGCGTGAAGTTCACCACCGGCGCGGCGTGGCGCTCCGCCACCACAACTTTCAGTCCGTTGCTCAACTCCGCCTTCTGCAGAGGAGGCAGGTTCAGCGATTCCGGGCTGCCCGCAGCCGGCTCTTTCGACCGGTCCAGCTTGGCTGAAGTTTTCAAATCCGCAGGATAGGGATGCACTTCAAGAATGTAATCACCGTCCGCCAGCCATTCATGGGCGGCCATCTTCACGCTGGCCGGAGTCGCGGCCTTCACCCACTTCAAATAATCCTTGTAGCAATCGGGATTGCCCTTGAAGGCCTGGCAACGCGCAATCAAGTCGCTCTTGCCACCGAAGCCGCCGATCCGCTCTACGATGCGAACGTAGCGACCGAGAATCTGCGTCTTCGCGAGTTGCAACTCGGTTTCGGTCGGACCATTCTTCAGAAAACTCTCCAACTCTTCGGCTCCGGCCTTCTCTACTTTGCCAAGGTCCCCGCCGGGATTCGCGGTCAGTTCGATATCGAACTGCCCGCCGATCTCGTTGGTGTCATTTTCGGCAGTCGCGCTGGTCGCGATTTGGTCTTTGTAGACGAGGCGCTTGTAGAGCCGCGAGGTCTTGCCGCCGCCGAGAATCTGCGCCGCCAGGTCAAGCTGCGCTTCCTCCGGCGACCCGTATTCCGGAACGTTCCAGATGCGGTAGAGACGCGCCTGCGGCACGCGATCCTGCACCCAGCCGCGGTGCGTTCCCGTGCGCTTGGCGATCCAGGTTTCCTGTTTCGCAATCGGCGGACCGGGAGGGATTTCGCCGTAGTACTTTTCTACCTTCTCTTTCGCAACCTCCGGCGTGATGTCGCCCGCGATCACCACCGTCACATTATTCGGCCCGTAGTACGTCTTGAACCACTCTTGCACATCACTGAGCGACGCGGCATCGAGGTCCTTCATCGAACCGATCACCGTCCACGAATACGGATGTCCAACGGGGTAGGTGTTGTGGGAGATCAGCTCTTCGGTCACGCCATACGGCTGATTCTCTCCCTGGCGCTTTTCGTTCTGCACCACGCCGCGCTGCAAATCGAGCTTTTTCTGATCGAGGACGCCGAGTAAATGCCCCATGCGATCGCTCTCCGCGAATAGAACGTAGTCGAGCATCGATTTGGGGACGTTCTCGAAGTAGTTGGTGCGGTCGTTATTGGTCGTGCCGTTCAAGTTGGTGGCGCCGACTTTCTCCATGGCGTTAATGTAGGTGTGGTTGAAGTCGTCACTGCCGCTGAACATCAGATGTTCGAACAGGTGGGCAAATCCGGTCTTGCCCTCCCTCTCATTCTTCGAGCCCACGTGATACCAGGTATTCACGGCCACGATCGGCGCCTTGTGGTCTTCATGCACCAGCACGGTCAATCCATTGCTGAGGACGAACTTCGTGTAAGGAATGTCGGGGATCGGAATGTCGACGCCAGAGGCCGCAGCCGGTGTCGGCTTGTGGACGGGAGCAGGCTTCGCCTGCGCCGGCGCAGAGATGGCGCTGGCCGTGAGAATTGCGAGCAGAATGATCGCGGTGAATGTCAGCTTGTTTTTCAAGAAGGCCTCCAAATGGATGGAAATTCGTCTTTTCCCTGGGAACGAAACACTGTAATTCAATCAAGCGCTCGCCGTCATGTATTGGACGGATTCCAGGCGGAGACATCACCACGGTGAGTACGGAATCGACGGCAGGTAGGAGGCTAGTGGGAAGACTTCTCAAGAAAATGGAGCCGACGAGCGGACTTGAACCGCTGACCTGCCGATTACGAATCGGCTGCTCTACCAACTGAGCTACGTCGGCCTGTACGCCTGATTCAGTTTATCAAATCGCCGCCGCTTGTCATTCAGGCTCACCTCGTAACGACCGTTACCTTTGAGCCTGGCTGAATACCGCCAGCCCGGAACCGCGGTGGGTGTCGTCATCGGCGATAAGCCGGAAGCCCAAGCTTTGCAGGCGCTCAATAATCTGCTCCTTGCCCAGGTGCATCTCTGCGGGCATTTCGTGATACTGCACTGCGATCTGGCGGCAGCGTTGCAGAACCTGCGGATCGGTATGCAGCAGGACGTCGTACTCGCTGCCGTGAATGTTCATTTTCAAGAGATCGACCTCCGCTACGCCCGCGATCTCCAGCAGATCAGCCAAGGTCTCGGCACGAACCGGCACGCCGTCGTCGGTCTGCGCCGCCCCAGCCGGTCCTCTGTGCGCGGCGTTCAGGGCGGTGGTCTCTGGCGAGTAGATGCGGCGGTACTGGCTGGGAATTGCTTCAGCCGAATCCATCGTCCTATCCCCGGCAGTGGCGGCGATTGCGCAACTCAGGATCGTCACCCGGCCGGCCAGGTGATTCGTTTCAACCAGATCCTTCAGCCGTTCGCGCGTATCCGGAAAGGGCTCGACCGCAACAATTCTGGCCGCCGGAGCTTTTCTTGCAGCGTACAGCGTGAACATGCCGATATTCGCTCCGATGTCCACGATCACCCGATGAGGGGCCGCAACCGGATAGTGCTGCCGGGCAAAAACCATCCAGAAAATGACGACGTCGATATGCTCATGCAGGATCACCCGCTCACCACTTCGCAGTTCAAGCTCGAAGGGATATCGGATCGGTCGCAGCTTCAGATAATCGAGCGTGATCGGCAGCCACTGTGCGGTCTCGCGAAGGCAAGCGACAATCTCGGTAAAACGGCGCAGGTTGGCCAGCCAAGGCAGAGAACTGGAGCGGGTGGGTTGCACAACTGATCCTTACGGTACTGGCCGATGCGGCGCGACCGCTTTGAACTTATCACATCGCTGGTCGGAAAAGTCTCTCCGGGCGGAATGCATCCAAAAGACGAATCTCCGCTCGCAAGTTGAGTATCATTTCCTCGGGCGGATCAATCCATGAAAAGCTTCGATGAATCGCGGCGTGGGTTCCTTAAGACCGTGGCGTCAGCCGCTGGCGCGGCGATCTTGTCGCCTCACGCCTTCGCTCAGGGTGGCGCAACCGCGCACCAAAACGCGGCTAATGCTTCCAATCACGCTTCCGACAAGGCAGATTACACGCTGCATATCAAGACCACGCCCATCGAGATCGCGCCCAAACGCATTCTGTCGCTGACCAGCTACGACGGGCAGTTTCCCGGGCCGCTGCTGCGCTTCAAGGAGGGCCAGCAGGTCACGGTCGACGCCTTCAATGACACCGATGTGCCCGAGCAGTTGCATTGGCATGGGCAGAAGATTCATGCCGACGTGGATGGCGCCTCCGAAGAGGGCACGCCTGCCATTCCTGCGCACGGCATGCGCCGCATTGTTTTCATCCCGCAGCCGGCGGGCTTTCGCTTTTATCACACCCACAACCGCGCAGGAGCGAACCTGTCGGCGGGACTCTACGGCGCCCAGGCCGGGCCGGTTTACATCGAACCGAAGAATGAGCCCGGCCATTACGACCGAGAAGTCTTTCTCGTACTCAAGGAATTCGAACCGACCTTCAGCCGCGGCGGCGACATGGCGCAGGATTTTCTTTCTCCGGCGGCGAAGGTCAAGGCGCTCGAACAATCCGGCGAGTCGGCGATGAAAGCGTCCTTGGCCAAGGGCATGCCTCATGGATACGAGGTCGGTTATGGCTCATTCACCATCAACGGGCGAATGCTCGGCCACGGCGAGCCGGTTCGCGTGAAGCCGGGCGAACGCGTGCTGTTTCACATCCTAAATGCCAGCGCGACCGAGATTCGCAGCCTGGCTCTGCCCGGGCACACGTTTCGCGTGGTCGCCCTCGATGGCAATCCGGTGCCGAATCCTGCGACTGTGCCGGTACTGTGGATGGGAACAGCGGAGAGGGTCTCCGCCGTTGTGGAAATGAATCATCCCGGAGTCTGGATTCTGGGCGATTCGGACAACGACGATCGCCATCACGGAATGGGCATCGTGGTCGAATATGCCGGGCGGGCCGGGAAACCGCTGTGGATTCCGCCGGCACCGTTTCGTTGGAGCTATGCGGCTTTCTCCAAGCCGGGCGCCAAGGCTGCCGCCCCCGACGAAATGTTCGATATGACGTTCGCCAAAGACAATGCCGCCGAGGAAGGCTTCAATCGCTGGACCATCAACGGAGTCGCATATCCCATGACCGGCGAGGTGCAGCCCCCCTCATTCCATCTAAATCAGGGCAAGCGCTACCGCATCCGCATGCGCAACGCCAGCGATGACATTCATCCCATCCACCTGCACCGGCACACCTTCGAATTGACCAGCGTAAACGCCAAACCCACCAGCGGCGTGATGAAAGATGTAGTGATGCTTGGGGGATATCAGGAGACGGAAATTGATTTCGTAGCCGACAACCCGGGACTGACGCTATTCCACTGTCATCAGCAACTGCACATGGACTTCGGCTTTATGACACTGCTCGACTACTTGTGAAGGGTTATGCGGCGACAGGCCGGGCCGCCACCATGGCCTCATACTCCTGGTGCGACTCCGCTGGCAGCAGCACCCACAGCGTGTAGATGCCCAGTGCCGTCCCGAACGGAACATGAAGAAGCGCGATGAATCCCAGCACCAGCGCGACCACACGCGCCCACGGTTCGCGCTGCATCAGGCCCCAGCCGGCGAGGAAACCAAAGGCCGCCTTCGCCAGTATGATCGTGCCGATCGTGCTGACTATGGCACTTAAGAAGCCGGTGGGCACTTCGGGCGGCGCTCCCATCTCGTGCAGGTGCGCAAACAAAGTGCTGCCCACGACGATCATGATCAGGCCGACCGCTGCGTTCAGCGCCGAGAGCGCCAGCCACAGAATGCCGAGCAGGTGCACGTGCTGCTGTACGCGCCCCGGGTTTTGCTGCGCGACCACTACCCCAACCGGACCGAGGACTTGCTTGCCGCACTTGCTGCAAAACGCCTGTCCCGTTTGAACTGCCGCACCGCACCCGTCGCAAAACATGTGTTATTCCTTCCAGAGGACCTGGCAAGTTCCAACTCGCCATCACGCTCATCCATGACGCTCAACAATTGATACGAAGACACGCCTCCAACAGTTCCTTGAAGAACAATACTCGCTGGCCGCGCTGTTGCCACGCTCGTTACTGATTAGGGATCGATTGAGGGAACGCCAAAGTCTACTACAGGGGAAAATCGTCCAGCGATACATCGCGACACAAAAACGAAAAGGCCACCCGGCAACAGGGTGACCTTTTCTTTCAAGGGAGAATAGTTCCAACGGAGGCAAAGCCGTCAAAACTTTCTGCCGAAATCTTATGAGCCTAAAAACAGGGGTGTCAAGCGATTTTTGTGAAATAAATGCTTTTATTTTCAATAACTTACAAGATGCGGCAACAGCGCCGCCAAGTGTTCCATTTTGAGACAATTCGACTGGCCGCAGCCTGTAAGCCGCTCCTTACAATGTACTTACCTGCGTTCTGAAAGGCTCAGGAGGCCTGCCGTCCGTGGTCCGGGTCGGTCTCGGCAGCACCCTTGACGGCGGCTTCGGTCAGGTGCAGCGAGATGAATTCCATCTGCTCCGGGCGGTCGAAAACCTTGTCGGGATACATGCGCTTCATCAAGATCCGGATGCCACCAAACGCCACGCCCGCCACAATCGCCAGTCCCGCAAGAATCGCGCACAATACCACGATGTTGAGAATCAGCATGTAGAGATCGCGGACTTGCGCGCTCTCCGCGGGAGTGTTCCAGGTGACGCTGGCCTCGTAGTTCACGCGTCCGAGCAGCGACTTGGCATCGCTGGCCGAAGCGGATCCCGTTGCGATAGCGAGAATTGGGCCGGTGCGCTTGCTGCAGAATGTGCCCGCACATTCCACGGTAGAAACACCGGACTGCGACTGCGCCTCATGATGCTCCGCCTCAATGCGGTGGAGATGATCGGCGGCGAGCTGCGGCGTGGGATAAGAGATCAGCATCAACGTCGCTTCGCCGCTGGGCGTGTCGTAGTTCGCCAGTGTCACCTCGGAGCTTGCGCCGAAGTCCACGAGATCGGGGGAAACCGGCGGCGAGAGCAAGTTCAGCGCGCGCGGGCCCATCGCGTATTTCTGGGTGTTGGGGATGTAGTCCTGATGCGGCAGAAACGCGATAAAACTGGGCAAATTCCCGGCATTTGCGGCGGGCCGAGGCAAGTCTCCCGCCAGTTCACGCAACTGCGCGGCGGACATGGCGCTCTGCTGGCTGAAAGTCGCATCGACCAGCACGTACCCGCGATAGAACAACACGCGCTGACCGCCATTCGAGACTAAGGATGCAGCCTGATCCCCGACGCGTTCCGGCTTCATCTCAGGCTGCAGATAAAACGTATAAGCGCCAAACGCGCCGGAGGCATCGGCGAAACGGGCAGCGCGGATCTTCAGGGTGCGACCGTCGTCGCGCGTGTAGGTGGACGAAGCGAAATCAGTGAAGCCATACTCCTTCAGGATCGCGGAATTGGCGGCATCCGCCGAGGCTGGATCGGAATTGGTTCGCGGACTGCCCTGCATCTGCCATCCGCCGAATTCCTGCGGCAGGATCGGCGCGGGTGCATTCGAGCTAGAGCTTGCGGGATGCGAGGTCGCGGAAGGTTCTGATTTCTGGGCGAACGCCGGCGCAAGGCTCAGCACACACCCCAAAACCGTGATCGTCACGAAAGAACGCGGATATTGGACGCGCGGCAAGGTGAGAGATAACCCCTTTTATAATTAGACCACAGAGAAGCGGCAAAAGTTTCGCGGGACAGCCTGATTACCATCGTGCCTCAATCCCACCTATCCGAGCCATTCACAGACGGCTCCCATCCCGGCAAACTGTCTGTGGGTGGAGAAGATGCGTCCGAAGGATATGAACAATAATCAGCGCAACGGAAGCCGCGCCAAAGCAGTGCTCCCGGTGAAAGTCCGGGGTACCGATGTTTCTGGGCAGGTTTTCGAGGAATTAGCGCACACATTGGATGTGACCGCGAACGGCGTCCGCCTAGGCGCGGTGCGGCGCGAGCTGAATATTCTGGAGGAGGTCACGCTCTTGTTCCGCGCGCGAAAAATGACGTTTCGCGTGGTCTGGGTGAAGAAGCTGAAGGGAACCTCGGAGTTCCAGGTGGGCCTGCACACGCTCACGCAGGACCGGGAGGCGTGGGGCATCAACTTTGCGGAACTGGAAAGCACAGTCGCGCGGCGGCCACAAGCCCTGCAAGCGACCGGGGCGGTCTAGAGATCAATTCTGTACTACAGGGAGAAAGAATCATGAATCGCAGTCAGTGGTTGAATCAGCTTTGGTCGGACGAACAGGGTCAGGATATCGCCGAGTATTCGGTCATGCTGGCAGTCATTCTGGTGATCGTGGTGGGCACAGTGCGCCTGATCGGCTCCAACGCCAACAACGTGTTCTCGTCGGTCGGAAGCTCGATTAACAATTAGCCGATATTCGAAGTTCGCAAGCGCCTCGCAGGCTGGGTGCCCCATTTCTCCCGCGCTCTTAGCGGGAGAAGTGGGGTTTTCTATTGCGATTTTCGTCCGCGCGCTCCGTCCACGCCTCTGCTATTCGACGTCGCCGCTACGGAATCTTGAACGCAACGTTGCTGCTGAGCGTGCCGCTGGGCGTTACCACCTTTACCGTTCCGCTGGTCGCTCCGGCAGGCACCGTGGTCGTGATTTCAGAACTCGAAACTACTTTGAAGACAGCCGCAGTGCCGTTGAAGCTAACACTGGTTGCTCCCGTCAGATTCGTTCCCAGAATCTTGACCGCAGTTCCCACCTTGCCAGAGGTTGGCTGCGTCTCCACAAACGGTCCCAGACCGGTAGATAGTTCGAAGACAACTCCGTAGCCGTGGATCCCGCCAATGAACGTCGTCCCGTAGAAGTTCCCGTTCGTGGCCTGGATCAAAGCAGCCTTTGGCTCTTCGCCGTCTGCGCACGCACTCTGCGAGCAGAAGCTGTACAGCGGCGTGAAGGTTCCACTAGGAGTGATTTTGAAGATCGTGCCGGCCCCGAGGGTGCCGCCGCTCTCGGTTGTTCCGTAAAAGTTCCCATCGGTGGCTTGGATCAAACCTGCGACGGGGCCTTGGCCGTCCGCGCAGCTGCTCAGTGAGCAGAGGCTGTACAACGTCTTAAACGTGCCCGTCGGCGAGATTTTGAAGATAGTGCCATTATTGTTGTTGGCCCCACCGCTCATGGTTGTCCCATAGAAATTCCCGTCGGTGCCCTGGATCAGCCCGGCTTCGGGAGTTTGGCCGTCGGTGCACCCGCTTTTCGAGCAGAAGTTGTAAAGGACCGTCAGCGCGCCACCCGTCGTGATTTTGAAGACCGTGCCACAACCTTCTACAGAGCAGTTCGTGTTCTTGTTGGCTCCGCCAGACTGCGTTGTCCCGTAGAGACTTCCGTTGCTGGCCAAGACCAGTCCCGCAGCGGGGCTCGCGCCGTCCGGACACCCGCTCACGCCGCAGAAGCTGTACAAGGTCGTCAGAACTCCGGCCGGAGTGATTCTGAAGATTGAGCCAAAGCCGTTGGCCCCGCCGGAATCGGTTGTCCCGTAGAAGTTCCCACCGCTCTGGACCAGTCCCGCTAAGGGGAGTGCGCCGTCTGTGCAGGAGTTTTGGGCGCAGAAGCTGTACAGCGTTGTCAGCGCGCCACTCGTCGTGATTTTGAAAACCGTGCCACGGTTGTTGGCTCCGCCCGACTGGATTGTGGCGTAGAGGTTCCCGTTGGTGGCCTGGATGAGTCCCGCCACCGGGAGTGCGCCGTCGGTGCAATTGCTTTGGGCGCAGAAGCTGTAAAGAGTCGTCAGCGTTCCGCCCGGAGTGATTTTGAAGACCGTGCCATTATTGGCGTTGGCGCCGCCGACATTCGTAGTCCCATAGAAATTCCCATCGGTGGCCTGGACGAGCCCCGCAAAGGGGTTGGCGCCGTCCGTGCTATCAAAGTTGTGCAGAGGGGTGAGAGTCTGCGCCGACAAAGAAAGGGCTGTCATGGCGCAGAACAGAAGCAGAGTGCAGGCCTTGCTCTTCCAATTGAGTGTACCCAGGCATACGAAACCAAGTGAGCGCATGATGTTCCTTTTCAGCGTTGAGATACGGTAGGGAGAACAGCACCGGCGAGCGCAGGGATTGTCCTTCCGGTGTGCCGGGAAGTCAAGAGGAAATCGCAGCATGCAAGATCTTGCACTCGATGCGAATTTCCGCGACAGGCGCGCGTTTCCGGTGTGGGAAGCAGACGCGGGGGTCTGGTTACAGGATCGATGACCTACTGCCCGACGGGCTTGTCGAGCTTGCTTGCGACCTTTACGCCGCTCAGTCCGTTCACGTATTTCGCGACGCCGCGGTAGAGCGACTCGGCAATCTTTTGCCGGTACTCGCTGGTTTCGAGATGGTGTTCGTCGCCCGGATTACTGACGAAAGAAATCTCGGCAAGAATCGATGGCATATTGGCGCCAATCAGCACGATAAATGGGGCCTTCTTCACTCCGCGATTGCGCAGGCCGGGACTCTTCGAGGCCAACCCGCTATGCAGCGATTCCTGCACGTCGCCGGCAAATTCGCGCGATTCCTCGATTTTTTCCTTCAGCGCGATCTTTTTGACCAGGTCCTGCAGTTCATAAATCGATTTTTCCGAAACGGCGTTCTCGCGAGCCGCTACTTCCAGCGCCTCCGGCGAGGAGGTGAAATTCAGGTAGTAGGTTTCGACTCCGCGCGCCGCCGGATCATGGCTCGAGTTGGCGTGGATCGAGATAAACAGATCCGCGCGCTGTTGGTTCGCGATTGCGGTGCGGGTTTCGAGCGGGATGAAGGTATCGTCCTTGCGTGTGTACACCACCTCGGCGCCCAGGCGGGTTTCGAGCAGCTTGCCGAGGTCTCGCCCGACTTCCAGCACGAGATTTTTTTCTTCCAGCCCATTCGGGCCGATCGTTCCGGTGTCGTGGCCGCCATGGCCGGGATCGATCACGATTTTGCCGATCTTCAGGCCCAGCGCGCGAATCAGGGAGCGGTCCCCGCTGGCCGTGGGCTTCGCCTCGCGGACATCAAGCCCAGCTTTTTCATTGGCGGCCGCACGGGATGAAGACTTTCCCCGCGCGTGACTCGTGCCCCGCGAGCCGGACACAGCACTGTCATCGTCATTGTCCACCACAACTTTCGTGGGGGCAGGCGTCTCGCGGCTCACGTCCATCTTTTTCGCCGCGTCGGCCGCGCGCGTCTTGGAAGCTCCATTCGCGCCCTTAGGCAGAATTTTCAACGCGTCGCCAACGTCTTCGGTTGTAACCGGAACCTTCCCTGCCTCAGCCCGCAGATCCTCTTTCACCTGCGATTCAGCGGCCGCGGCAGTTTCCGCTCGTTCGGCGGGCGATTCTTGTGACCCAGCCTTAGGCGGAGCGGCAACGTCGGCGGTGGCGGCCGAATCTTTCGGGGCCGAAACGTGTGCCGCCCTTTTGCCGTGAATATCGATGATCAGCCGGTACGGATTGGGCAGCAAGAAAGCGTCATAATCCGAGAGATCGTCGACTTCCAGCACCACCCGCGTACGCCCCGGCTGAAACTGCGCCACGCGGATCTTCTTCAGGAACCCGTCGTCCACATCGAAACTCTTGCCCACCAGCGTCGAAGCCAGCTTGGTGCCGCGCAGGTCAAAGAAGATGCGATCCGGATCGGAGATGCGCTGCGACCCATATTTCACATCGCTCTCCAGATCAATGGCGACGCGCGTGTAATCCGGCGTCGACCAGTGACGGATGCCCGTCACCCGCGGCATGCGGTTACCGCGACGCTCAACAGTCTCCGCGGCGCTGGCGCGCGCATCCGAGTCCTTCGCCGGCGCGTCCTTCGCGGTCTTGCTCTTGCCGCCCGCGCCTTTTACGGTTTTGGCGTCGGCCTGCGCTTTCTTCTCGGCCTCAGCATCGCGGTCTAGCTCTGCAATGGCCTGCTGCGCGTCTTCCACCAGCCGGTTGTGCGGATAGCGCTGCAGAAACTCCTGAAATTTGGCGCGTGCCTGCTCCGCATCGTTCAAATCATCTTTGTAGATTTCGGCGATGGTAAACAGCGCGTCGCAGCGGTACTTGCTGCCGGGGTATTCCTTGCGCAAAAACTTGTATTGCCCGATGGCGCTATTCAGAATCTTGTCATCGTCGAATCGGTGGCCCATCTCGACCAGCATTTCAGCGACGGCTACGACGCTGGGATCGGCCTTGGTGGAAGTTGGCGCCCCGTAGTAAATACCGCGGTAGGCGTTGATGACACGCTGGTAATCCTGCCGCGTGCGATCGGACTGGGAGCGTCCGTTCAGCGCCTCACGCATGCGCTCGGCATGGGCGAAGCGCTCGCGCGCCCACGACTCGCTGTGATGCGCCCGGGCGAACGCCGGCACGGCCGGAAGCGCCGCCAATAACAGCAGCACGACCCAGCGGAAAAAGCGCTGGCTTTGTGTTCTTTTCAAATCGCCGACCCGTTAACTGTCCTGATCGCCGTTAAAGGTTGAACCGCTAAGGTACCTGAGAGACTGCTTATTAAAGATGCCTGGAACCTAATCCGTGTTGCTGATGTAAAGCACGCCCCGCGCATCCCGTTGAACCTTAACGGGATCTCGAGACGCACCGGTGGACGTAAAAGTGACGCCGCCGTAGTAAAGGTTAGTGATTCGGCGAACGTAATTCTGGGTCTCGGCATAGCGCGGAACGCCCGCGCTGCGCGCCACCGCTCCCGAACCCGCGTTATAGGCTGCCAGGGTCAAGTTCACATCGCCGCCGTAGTTTTCCAGAAGCTGCTTGAGATGCCGCACACCCGCATCGACATTCTGTTCGGGATCGAACGGATTCTTCACCTTCAACGACCGCGCGGTCGCGGGCATAAGCTGCATCAGCCCCATTGCGCCTTTACGCGAAACCGCATTGGAATTGAAATTCGATTCGACCTTGATCACTGAACGCACCAGGTTGGGGTCGACATTGTGCCGCGCCGCGGCCATGACAATCGCGGCATCGACTTCCTCCTGGGAAGCCTGATGGCCGTGTGAGTTCGCGGCAACGATCCGCGCGTTGGCCGACTGGGACGATTCGCGCACGAAATACTGGCTGACTTCCGCCGCAGCCGACCGGGCTGCCTGCATGGAAGGCGCATTCACCGAAGGCACCGGTTTCCAGCGATTTTCCTTGGAACTCCAGAACACCAAGCCGGGGCGCTTCGGCTGCGCGGTCTGCGCCGGGTGCGCCGGCGCCGCAGCAGGCTCATTCACGTAGATCTTGCGTCCATGCTCGTCGGTCGTGGTGATGACCTCCGCGCGCTCGTCGCTCGTAGCGGCGCCGGCGCGGAAATTATGGGGAGAAAAAGAGGTCGCGAGTGCCGTGCTTGCCGTCAGCATCAAGGCGATTTTCAGGCGCTTTCGCATATCCGGGCGTTTCCCTTTCACTGAACCTTCGATCGAGAGGACAAGGTCATCGAACAAACTTCACCCTCCCGTGTTCTAGCCGGAACCTGACGGAGAATCATGACCAGAGTAGGACGATTATAGGCGGCAGGGGGTAGGCCCACAATCTTCCAAAAGGGAGTAGAACCAGCGGAGTAATCGCGGTAACCGATTGAAAATTAAGATTGTTAAAGTTCGACTAGAAAGTCAATCCGGTCAATGGTAACCAGGACCGAGTTACTGTCGCGCCCCGCCCGAGAGCTGCGTGTCGGCGAGGCTCGACCCCGATCAATGATTGCTATAGAAATAGCATGTCAATTGAGAATCGCGCATCAGTCGAGCAGACGCTATCGGACGCGGCGCTATGGCGATAAGCACAGCGCCGGGGCACGTGCCCCGGCGCTTCACTCTTAGTGCGGTTTGGGAATGCGGATTTCGGGGCGACGTTCAGCAGAGTTGGTGATGTTTGCGCAGTCTGCGCCGGTGATGGTACCGGCGTCCCCATAGGCGACGGAGAACTTGTCACAATACAGGGATTTCCCTCCATTGCCATAGAACGTCACCGGATTGTAATAGCCGCCAGCGCTAAGGTTGGTCTCGCGGACACCTTCTTCGGTGTTGCCCGAGACGGTCATATCAAACATGGTCACGTCGCTCTTGGAGAATAGGCGGAGGCCCGGGCCAATATTGTTACGGATCGTTGTGTTCCATCCGATCGTCAACGATGAGCCGCCCATCGAAATGCCTCCACGAGCACCCGGGTCGGCGCCAACGCTACCATTGTTGAAGATGGAGTGCGCACCAATGATCCGGGCAGAGGAAGACTCACTAATCGATATCCCCACCGTCGAGTGACCATCGATCGTCGTCACGTACTTGTTGCCATTGGCATCGTCCACCTCCCAGAAAGTCAGGGATGATCCATTATTGAGCGTGATGCCGTAGCCACCGTTGCTGTGAATGCGGAAACCGCCCCACAGAGTCGCAGATGCGCCGGCGTCGAGAGTGATTCCGATGCCGTTGTTCTGGATCAACGCTGGGACAGCAGTTCCGGAGCCGTAGAACTGCAGCCGTCCGCCAGCCATGCTGATGCCGGCACCCTTGTTGCCCTCCACCGTCAGGATGCCGTAGTTCAGTTGCACGTCGGAGCCGTCGACGGTTAGGCCGTCGGCACCGTTGCCGCTAAAGCGAATGCGCTGCGTGGGGGTTGTTCCCAGGAGCAATTGAGACTGGTTTGAGATCGCGATCCCGTATCCGGCGTTGTTCTTGATGGTGGTATTTTCCAGATGCACGGTTGATTGCATATCGATGTCGAGCCCATCGGCAGTGCTGTCCTGCACGGTGCAGTTCAAGAAGTGGATCGGGCCAGAGTTCGACGAGACATAGACTCCGCCGGCTCCACCTTCGAAGATGATGTGGTCGAACACGATATCGTGTGAACTGGACACGATAAAAGTGATGAGCGCCGCATTGGACGCGGTAATCGTGGCATAGCGGCCCGGCACTGCCTGAAATGTGATCCAGTTTCGCTGCCCGAAACCTATATTTTCGTGGCAGTTTCCATTGATTGTAACTGTGTGAGGTCCAACCATATCGAGGGTGTTCAGAGCGTCGTTGATCGTATGGAATGCATTGGGGTCGGTACCCGTGCAGTCGACCTTGACACTTGTGGCAGAAGCAGATACCGCCAGCAAAAGAAATAAGGCCAAAACCCCAAGCAGAGTCCCTTGGCGTTTCTGTTTCATACAAACCTCCAGGTGAATGAATGAAGTGCCGAGCTAGGCGGGAAAGGAGAGACTGATCGAGTCGCGACTCAGCGCTTTTACAGCGACGATTCGCACGCTACCAGCCTTGAACTGCGACCGCAGTGACGCTGATCACCGTAGAGCGACGCAGGGCGTGGAATTGGGCTGGCGTTCCGCTGAACACCCACCCATGCGGCGCCTTGACTTTGTGGCTGCCGAAATCAGGCCTTTACACTCATTGACAGCCACTCCGATTCGGCTCAAGGGGCGACGCGATCCGTCACGCTCAGAGCCGCCGCGAACGCATCCAGCGACAGCGACCGCAGCAGATTCCGCCGCATGCCGCGTTCGACCTCGGCCAGGCGGTCAGATGCAAATGCAATCCAGTCGAAATCAGCCGATTCTGCCAGGCGCTTCAGATCTGCCGCGATGTCGGAGTTGCGAATCAGTGTCGCTGAGCCAGTCTGGATGAACATCAGATCGCGCAAGAGGGAGTAGAGAGTCCGGATCAACTGCTCAGTCTTCTCCCGCCCCTCTGCCCCAGGCCGATACGTCTCCGTAATCTTGAACAACTCTGTATGCTCACCGCCCCGCAGGGCAGAATTCAGAATCGCCAGCGCATGAGCGCGAGCGGCAGTATACGTTTCAAGATCAAAGCCGCGCGCCCGTCCGACCGCGCCTTCGGAAAGCCGCGCCACCAAAGCCCGCTGCGGCGCTTTCCACTCCGGATGACGCTCGGCCAGGTCGCGCTCAATCTCTTCTACACTCAGCGCGCCGAGCGTGAACACCATCGAACGCGAACGGATTGTCGGAAGCAGCTCTCCCGGATTCTCGGTCAGCAGAAAAATCGTCGCGAACTCGGGCGGCTCTTCTAGTACCTTGAGCAGCGAATTCGCCGCCTCTTTCATGAAAGCCGAGTCGGTGAAGATGTAAACCCGCTCCCGCCCCTCGGCCGGACGGTAATAAATCGTCTCAATCACGCGCCGCACCTGATCGACTTTAATCATCATTTGCGGCGGATCGGGTGGGATGATCAGCACATCGGGATGGGTCTGCACAAACAGGCGCGTTTCTTTTTTGTCGGTCTCGCGCAGGTTCTCGCGCGCCTCCACCGCCTCGGCAAACCGCGCCTCCAGATCGGCGGCTTGCGCGATCCGCGTGCAGTTGGCGCACTTGCCGCAGAAATCCGGCAGGCCGTCAGTTTCGGTGGGAATCAGGCAGTTCAGCGCTTGCGCCAGCATCAGCGCCAGCGTGTACTTGCCGCATCCCCGGCTACCGGCCAGCACTAGCGCGTGCGGAAAGCGCTCGCGCGCCAGCATGTCGCGCAGGCGATGGACTACTTCGGCGTTGCCACGAAAACCGGAAAAAGGCATGGGTAACGGTTAGGCAGAATCTACCACAGAGTCACAGCGGCAGGTCACCAGAGAAACAGCGTGGCAATCATGCCCGCCAGCGCCACGGGCAAGCCCACCGCGAATCCAGCCGCCTTCCACCCGGAAACCCATCGCTCGCGGACCATCCCGGCGGCGATAAAGGTCATCACGGGGAGATTGACTAAGACCGCAGTCACGACGCCCGGCGTGTATGACCGAAAGATGACTGTCGCCGGAACGTGCGGAACAAACACATTCACGAACATAGCGACTGCGCCGCCGAACACCAGATATGCCCAGGTACTCTCCCGGCCTTTGCGGTCGCTCAGGTACGTGACGAGCCAAGCCGCCACAGTCAACACCAGCAGGGCAAAGCGAATTTCAGCCGCGCTCGGAGGCTGCACCGGCAGTTGCACCGCGTGGCGAGCCGCCCAGCCCGGCATCCAGATCCCTTCTTCACCATTGTGCAGCGTGACGGCAATTGGAAACATCCATTGCAGCTTGCGGAATGGCATGAGCATTGATTGCGATCGAAGCCGACCTACAACTTCAACTTCCTCCGCACCAATTCCACAATTTTCTGGTGCGTCTCTGCCGGAGTTCCACGCGCGTCCACCATCACCATGCGTCCGGGCTCCCGTTTCGCGATCGCGGCATAGCCTTCACGCACTCGCGCGAAAAACGCTCCGGTCTCCTGCTCGAATCGGTTCTCGTCGTGACTGTGCGAAGCACTTTTCCTGGCGCGCTCGTTGCGTCGCCGTGCCCGCGTCAGACTTGCTGCGGGATTGGAGTCCATAAGAATCGTCAGATCGGGCTGGAGATTTCCGCATAACACCCGATGCAACTCCAGAACTGGCTTGTTCCCTAATTTCCGTCCGCTGCCCTGATAGGCCTCGGTGGAATCGGTGAAGCGGTCGCAGAGAACAATGCTTCCCGCGGCAAGTCCCGGTTCAATGACTTCCGCAATGTGTTGCGCCCGCGAGGCGAACATCAGCGCCATCTCCGCCAGCGGCGCGAGCCCGGCGGTACTCGAATCGAGCAGCACCTTGCGAATCTTCTCTCCCGTGGCTGTGCCGCCCGGTTCTCGAGTCTCAACGACTCTGTGCCCGTTGTCGCGCAACACGGCAGCGAGCTTGCGCATCTGCGTGCTCTTGCCCGTGCCGTCCAGCCCTTCGAATGTGATGAATTTTCCGCGCCGCGACATCTGCCGCATCATAGCAGCGCCGCGCTCCTGTACGCTCGCGGTTGATGGCTGCTATATTCGTAGATTCCGCCAAGCGATTTTCGTAACTAAGACGCAGTATTAGGAATGTACTGAGGGCCGAAAAAATGAAGTTATCGAAAGCCTGGGGAGTAGTCTGTGTTGCGGTGCTGCAAGTTTTAGGCTGGTGCGCCACCGCGCCTACCATTACGATCTCAGTCGATGCCACCCATGCGCCGAGAAAAATCTTCCACGCTTCTCTGAAAATCCCCGCCAGCGCCGGTGATCTCACGCTCTACTATCCCAAGTGGATCCCCGGCGAGCACGCGCCCGACGGCCCGGTCGTCGACCTCGCCGGTTTGTTCTTCCGAGCGGGCGGCCACGACCTGAAATGGCGCCGCGACACGCTGGACGGCTTCACGATTCACATCGACGTGCCCTCGGGCGTAAATGAAGTCGACGCCGAACTCGATTTTCTCTCCCCCGCAACCTTCGAAGGCGGATTCTCCGCCGGCTCTTCCGCTACCGACAAGCTCGCAGTCATCAGCTGGAATCAGGTTCTGCTCTATCCCAAAGGATGGAAGGCCGACGAGATCAACTACACCGCAAGCTTGAAGCTGCCGGAAGGCTGGAAGTTCGGCACGCCGCTGCCCATCGCCAATCAAAGCGGAAATGACATTCACTTCTCAACCGTGTCGCTCACCACGCTGATCGACTCGCCGGTCATTGCAGGCGAATTCCTAAAGGTAGTCCCGCTGGCGCAGGACCCTCCCACGGAAATGGACATTGCCGCCGACAGCGCCGCCGCGCTGGCCGCGCCGCAGGAAGTGTGGGATCACTACAAGAATCTGGTCGATCAGGCCCAGAAGCTTTTTGGCGCGCATCACTACCGCGACTATCACTTTCTCTATACGCTGAGCGATCACGTGGCGCACTTCGGCCTCGAGCATCACGAGTCCGACGACAGCCGCGTGGATGAGCGCGCCCTGGTCGACGACACGGCTCGGAAGATTTCCGCGAGCCTGCTGCCCCATGAATACGTTCACTCGTGGAACGGAAAATATCGCCGCCCAGCCGACCTCGCCACGCCTGACTACCAGCAGCCCATGCAGGACGATCTGCTCTGGGTCTACGAGGGACTGACCAACTATCTCGGATTCGTGCTCACCGCGCGCAGCGGCCTGCTCACCGCCGAGCAGGATCGTGACGACCTGGCGATCACGACTGCTGGACTCGATCACGAACCGGGCCGCACCTGGCGCAACCTGCAGGACACCGCTGACGCCGCTCCGCAAGTCTACTTCTCTCCCGAGGCCTGGCACTCCTGGCGTCGCGGCGTCGACTTCTACAATGAAGACACGCTCAACTGGCTCTGGGTCGACGTGATCATCCGGCAGCAGAGCAAAGGCACAAAGTCGATCGACGATTTCTGCCATCTCTTTCATGGAGCACCGAGCACCGGCCCTGCGCTCAAAACCTACACTTTCGACGATGTGGTCAACGCGCTCAATCAGGTCGCGCCCTACGACTGGCGCGGCTTCTGGACCGAGCGCCTCACTACCCACGCGCCACACGCACCCCTGGGCGGCATCGAAGGCAGCGGATGGAAAGTCGTGTACGACGAAAATCCTTCTGACATGATGAGCAGTCAGGCGGGCATGTTCCACTTCGTGCCCGCCGGCTTCGCCCTCGGCCTGAACCTGCGCGATGACGGAGGAATTTCCGACACGATCGAAGGCGAAGTGGGTGCCAAGGCTGGAATTGGTCCGGGCATGAAAGTAATCGCCGTCAACGGGCGCCACTTTTCCGCCGAAGTTCTGCACGATGCAATCAAAGCTGCCAAGAACAGCACGGCCCCCATCGAACTGCTGGTCGAAAGCGACGATTACTACAAGACCTACAAACTCGACTACCACGGTGGCGAGATGTACCCGCACTTGGTGCGCGATGAGTCGAAGCCGGATTTGCTGAGCGACATTCTGAAAGCAAAGTAAAAGGAAAATGTGCACTGGGTGCCCATCCTAAAGTCGCGTCTTTTGCGCCTTTAGGGTGGGGACTTTGACTTTGATCCCTCAGATTATTCCTGAGTTACAATCACTCCGCCCATGAACCTCCTACGAGCGTCCCTAGTCTTCCTTCTGCTCTCCTACGCCCCAGCCCAATCCATCCTCGGCTTCACTCCCTATAACTCGTCGCGCGAAGCGGAAATCGAAACGAAATTTAAGTCGATTCCCACGCCCGACGAAGAGCGCCGCCAGCACCGCATCTTCACCGCCCAACCCCACATCGCCGGATCGAAGCGCAACAACGAACTCGCCGACTACATTGCCGATGAGTGGCGCAAGCAGGGACTTTCCGACGTCATCATTCGCCGCTACGACGTTTACGGCACAAATCCCAAGAGCGCTTCGCTCGAAATGATTGCACCGACGCACTACCAGGCCACTCTGCGCGAGGCCCCGCTCGACGCCGACTCTGACTCGCAGAGCGCCGGCATCAGCGGCGCGTGGCTCGGCATGTCGATCTCCGGCGAAGTCACCGCGCCCATCGTCTACGCCCATAGTGGCAACCCCGAAGATTACGATCTGCTGCGCAAGAACGGCATCGACGTGAAGGGCAAGATCGTGCTCGTGCGTTACTCGAATCCCTACAGCTATCGCGGATTCAAAGCGCTCACCGCGCAGCGCGAAGGCGCGGCCGCGATTCTCATCTACAGCGATCCTGCCGAGGATGGCTACAAAAAAGGCAAGGTCGATCCCGACGGTCCCTGGGGCCCGGAATATCACATTCAGCGCGGCGCCATCACCTACGACTTCATGGTTCCCGGCGATCCGCTGACTCCGGGCTGGGCCTCGATCCCGGGCGCGAAACGTATTCCCATCGAGCAAGCGGTCTCTGCGCCGAAGATTATGGCACTGCCGCTCTCCTGGCACGATGCCAAGCCTCTGCTCGAAAACATGGACGGCCCGTCCGCTCCAGAAAACTGGCAGGGCGGATTGCCCATTCAATATCGTCTGGGCGGCGACCGCGTGAAAGTCCACCTGAAAATTGAAATGGACAACGGCACGCAACCGTACTACGTCGTCGAGGGCCGCATCCGCGGCTCAGAGTTGCCCGACGAATGGATCGTGCTCGGCAATCACCGCGACGCCTGGGTCTTCGGCGGCGTCGATCCCTCCAGCGGCACCGCCTCCATGATGGAACTCACCCGCGCGCTAGGCCAGCTCGCGCAGCAAGGCATGCGCCCGCGCCGCACCATCGTCGTCTGCAGTTGGGACGGCGAAGAGGTCGGCCTCACCGGCTCGACCGAGTGGGGAGAACAGTTCTCCGAGGAACTGCGCAAGAAAGGCGTAGCGTACATCAACGTCGACGAAGCCACGTCAGGCCCTAATTTTCATGGCCAGGCAGTCGCGTCGCTCGCTCCGATGCTCGTTGAGACCACTCACAGCCTGCAGGATCCATCCGGCAAAAGTCTGTACGAAGCATGGAAGGCAACTACTGCGCGCGAAAGAGAAGAAGGCCATCAATCCGGCCAGATGAACGATTCCGGCACGCGGGGTGAAGTAAGAGACGACACGCTTGCCGATACCCGCATCGGCAGCGGCAGCGATCACACCGTCTTTCTGAATTTCGTCGGCATGCCGGTCCTCGGCCTGCAATTCGACGGAGACTACGGCGTTTACCATTCCGCCTACGACGATTTTTTCTGGATGAACAAGTTCGGGGATCCCGGCTACCACTATCACATGCTAATGTCGCAACTCTGGGGCGTCACCGCGCTGCGCTTGGCGAATGCCGATCTGCTGCCCTTCGACTTCGCCAGCTACGCCAGCAACATTCGCCAATTCGTAAACGAATTAGCGAAAGGAAATAACATTTCGGGACAGCCGCCCACGGCTGTCCGGTCGAGCGAAGCTCGACAGCCCCCGCTGGACCTCAAACCAATTCTCGACGGCATCGACAAACTCGAAGCCGCCGGGAAAAAACTCAATGAGTCGCTCACCCGCAAGGTCGCCAGCGGCCAAATCGACCCCAAACTCGCCGCAACTCTAAACCACGGCATGATGCAGGTCGAGCGCAACTGGCTCAATCCCGACGGCATCCCCGGCCGCCCCTGGTTCAAGCATATGCTCTACGGAGCGCGCTTCACCTACGCACATCTCGAACTGCCAGGCCTCACCGAAGCTGTCGAAAAGCAAGACTGGCCGATCGCCAGGCAACAAGCCGAGCTCCTCCAGCGGGCTCTGGAGAAGAACACGAATCTCCTCGACAAGTTGGCGAATCTAATCAAGCGTTAAAGTTCCCTCCAAATCCCATCCAAGCCAAGAGGAGGCTCCCATGTCCTACGTTGATGTTGGAAAAGAAAATTCTGCTCCCATTCACCTTTACTACGAAGATCACGGCTCAGGTCAGCCGGTAGTCCTGATCCACGGATATCCGCTGAGCAGTGCGTCCTGGGAAAAGCAAGTTCCCGTCCTACTCGACGCCGGGCACCGCGTCATTGCCTACGATCGCCGCGGATTCGGCAAGTCCAGCCAACCGGCTACCGGCTACAACTACGACACCTTCGCCGACGATCTGCACAAGCTCATCACGCATCTCGGCTTACGCGATTTCACGCTGGTCGGATTCTCCATGGGTGGCGGCGAGGTCGCCCGCTACATCGGCAAGCACGGATCGAAAAACGTGAGCAAGGCCGTCATCATGGGAGGCGTGCCGCCCTACTTGCTGAAGACCGATGACAATCCCGAGGGCGTCGACGGCGCAGTGTTTGAAGGCATCAAGAAGGCCGTGGCCGCCGATCGTTACTCGTTCTTCGCCGAGTTCTTCAAGAACTTCTACAACACCGACGTCTATCTCGGAAAACGCATCAGCGAACAGGCCGTGCAGGCCAGTTGGAATGTTGCTTGCATCGCGTCGGCCACGGCGAGCCTGGCGTGCGTTCCCACCTGGCATGAAGATTTCCGCAAAGACGTTGCGAAAATCGATGTCCCGACGCTCGTGATTCACGGCGACGCCGACCGCATCGTGCCGTTCTCTGCCGCGGGTCAGCGCACCGCCAAGCTGATCAAAGGCGCTGAACTGGTGGTCGTCAAAGACGGTCCTCACAACATCGCCTGGACTCATGCGCAAGAAGTGAATGAGGCACTGCTGCGCTTCTTGCAAGCTGACAGGAAGAAAGCCGTAGCGTAAATTCCGGCGGGAACGCTTCGCCATGGAGGACGCAGGTGGGCCCTCCGCGTCCTCTGTGGTGGTGTTTGATTTTCGCTGCCTAGGAGCGCGGCTTAGTCGTGGTGTGCTTCGTGTAGCCGGCAGGAATTTCGAACAACTCTGGAGGCTGCGGGCCTTCGCGAATATTCTGCAGCTCGCCCTTGCCCACCGAATTCGCCCACTTCACTGGAAAGTGGATCTTGGCATCAATCCACGCGAAACCGGTGTTGGTCTTCCCTCCCGAAAATTCGTATTTGACGGTGTCGCGTCCATCCACCATCTCATGGCCAACCTTGCGGCACTTCGTGTCCTTGGACTCGGCGATTCTCTGGTACTCGCCACAGGCGTCCTCCGGATCCTTCGCCTGGAAGAATGTCACTCCCTGCCCGGGAATCTGCGGCACCTTGTTCTCCACATATTGGTGTTGCTGCGGCATCAGCACCATCGAAGTCCGGTTCGTGAGATTGACCAGCATGATGCTGTTCACGCGCCCGTCCTTATTGGCGCCCTGAAAGCGCAGCTTTCCCGTTGTCGAAAAGATCTTGGTATGAAAGTTAGTGTCGGTCAGATTGTTCGTGATGTCTGCCGAAAAATCGGCCTGCGCAGACGCACTCGCGCAGCCTAGCGCAAGTGGCAATACGAATCGCAAAATCAAACGCAATCTTGAACCTCGGTGTCGAACGTGGATGAGAATTTTATTGCGGCCGCTGCATCATATTGCCCATGTCGAATTTCTGATAGCCCGCGGGCACCTCGAACAGGTTCGCAGGCTGCGACCCTTCCTGAATATTGCGCAGTTCCCCGCCTCCGTTCTTGCCCTGCCATTTCACCGGAAACCGCAGCTTCGGATCCAGCCACACCGTGCCGGGTTCACCCTTCGCGTTCGTGCCCTCGTACTTCACAGTGCTGCGTCCGTTCACCGTTTCCGAACCCACTTTGTGACACGTTCCGCCCTTGTTCTGTGCCATCTGGAGCCAGTCCGAGCAGGCGTTTTCCACGTCGCCGGTGCGGAAGAAGTTATAGCCGGACCGCTGATTCGCCGTCTGAGCCGGCACTTCCATGTACATGTGCTGCTGATCCATGAGTACGGTCGTGGTTTGGGTCGCCATGTTCATGATCACCGAGCCGCCGCCCCGCGGATCTTTCTTCGTCGGTTCAATCCGGATCTTGTCTTTGGCGAAGTACATCTTGGCCTGGCTGGTGGTCTCGGATTTATCGGTGTTCACCACCTCAGCCGAGAACTCAGTCTGCGCCAGCGCAACTGTGGCCCCCAACAGCAACGTAACCAAACACGTTATCCTGATCTTTCGCGGCAGCATGTCAGTCTCCTTAGAATCTCTCGCATCGAAGTTGGCGGCAAAAGCATAACAGATGTGCTCCCTGGCGTTCGCGGCTCGCGCGCCACTCAGTTCACGTTCTCCAGCGCCAGCGCCATACCCATTCCGCCGCTGACACAAAGAGTTGCCACGCCGCGCTTCGTATTCCGTTTCAGCATCTCGTGCAGCAGAGTTACCGTAATGCGAGTTCCCGTGCATCCGATGGGATGCCCCAGCGCAATCGCTCCGCCATTGACGTTGAGCCGCGCGCGGTCAAAGTTCAGAACGCGATCGCATGCCAGCACCTGCGCCGCGAACGCTTCATTTAACTCGATCAAGCCAAAATCGTGCGATCGCAGATTGTATTTGTCCTCTAACTCTTGCATCGCCGGGACCGGCCCGATGCCCATCGTTCGCGGATCGACTCCCGCGGAGGTCACGGCCGCAATCCGCGCCAACGGCTTCAGGTTGTTCTCCTTTACGAAGTGTTCGCTGGCCACGACTGTGGCCGCTGCGCCGTCCGTGATTCCCGAAGAATTTCCCGCCGTAATCCCGCCGGTCTTGGAGAACACCGGAGCAAGCTTCGCCAGCTTTTCGAGGCTCGCATCGGCAAAGGGGTGCTCGTCGCGGCTAAAGATCGTTGTTCCCTTTTTCCCTTCGATGGTCACCGGCGCGATCTCGGCCTCAAAGCGTCCGGCCGCAATCGCTCGCGCGGCGCGTGTCTGCGACATCAGCGCGAACTCGTCCTGCTCATCGCGCGAAATCTTGTATTGCTCGGCCAGGATTTCAGCAGTTTCACCCATCACCATTTTTGCCAGCGGACAGAAAAATCCGTCGCGATACATTCCGTCCACCAGTTCCTGATGGCCCAGCCGGTATCCCCAGCGCGCGCCGTCCAAGTAGTAAGGAAGGCGCGACATCGACTCCGTGCCGCCCGCCAGGATGCAATTCGACTCGCCCAGGAGAATCGCCTGATACGCCAGCGCCAGCGCCTTCATGCCCGAGGCGCACGCCTTGTTTACGGTGAACGCGGGAACTTCCTGCGGAATTCCGCTGCGCACCGAAATCTGCCGCGCGGGATTCGGCCCGCCGCCAGCTTGTCGGGCGTTTCCAAAAATGGATTCGTCCACTTGCGACGGCTCGACGCCCGCCCGCTCCATCGCCGCCTTCGCCGCCACTACGCCCATGTCCGCCGCAGTCAGCGACGCCAGCGTGCCGCCAAATTTGCCAATCGGCGTGCGCACCGCCGAAAGAATATAGACTGCCTGCAATCCCATACCTCCAACGTTTCAGTCTAGCAGGAGCTTTCAGCACCGAATGTAGGGACAGCCGCCCCGGCTGTCCGGTCGAGCGAAGCTCGACTCAGCTTATGCACTAGGTAGAAGTTGAGGTCGCATTTTGCGACCTCAAGTTCTGTCGCAAATCAGCCCTACCGGCCCCCCGCGTCCTTCATCTCTTTCTCCATCACCGACCTCAACGCGCGATTGATGCGGGTCTGATAGCGCCGCCCGTCTTTCTTGAACCAAGCCAGCACATCCGCGTCCACCCGCACCGTGATCGGAATTTTCAGCGGGCGGTAAAGGTCCGAGATGCGCATGTTCTGCAGGGACGCCGACGGGCGCGATTTGGAACCACCACCAGACCGCTTCGGCTGCTCCGCCACCGCCATGATCGTCCAGGTTTTTCCACCTTTCTTTCCGGCACCTTTCGCCCGGCCAGTAGTGGTGGCGCGCTTTACGGATGCATGCGCCTGCGGTCGACTCTTGATTTTCCGACCCTTCATATCCAAACACCTCCTGTGGCTTGCGGGTGTACGCACAAGTATGTACAGGATTGTACTCCTAGCGTTCCTGAAGGAACACTTTTCACATCTTGTATTTCGATGCTACCCCGCCAGATCTTCCGCCGCAGCTTCCTCCGCCACTTCTTCATCCATGAAGGCAAATGCTTCCTGCGGGACAGGATTCTGCCACACCGGCGCGAACGACTGCCGGTGCAGTGGGCTGGGGCCATGCTCCGTCAAAGCAGACAAGTGACGAAGGGTGCTGTATCCCTTGTGCGAAGCCAGGCCGTACGCCGGAAAAACAGCGTCCCATTCGCACATCATGCGATCGCGCTCCACCTTCGCCAGGATGGAAGCCGCCGCAATCGAGGCCGAGAGCGCGTCGCCATGAATGATGGCCTGTTGTGGCAAAGGGCAGTCCAGGCGCAAGGCGTCGATGAGGAGATAATCCGCCGCTGGCGCAAGCCGTACCACCGCCTCGCGCATCGCGACTCGCGAAGCCTGATAGATATTGATCTGATCGATGCGGGCGGCGTCGACAGCGGCGATCGCCCACGCGATCGCGTGTTCGCGAATGCGTTCAGCCAGCACCTCGCGGCGCACTCGATAGCCCGGATCAAGGATTACAGCAGCGGCCACCACGGGTCCGAACAGCGATCCGCGGCCGACTTCATCGACGCCGGCCACGCGCACTGCTCCCGAGCCCCAAGCCTGTTTCTCGTAACGGAGTGTGCAACGGAGCTTTTTCAGCAGGCGCAACTTGGCGGCTGAAGCGGAGAGCGGACGATTGGTGCGTGAGCTAATGGGAGACGACTTCATTGCCGACGACGAGAGTCGCCTTCATCTTCACCGAGACCGGCGAAGGATGCAAGTGCTTCGTTCGGGGCATAAGAATGGCCCGGCTGGAACCGGGCCATCCCCGATTGGTTAGGTCCTTTCGACGTCCTTCAGGCGGGCGGCTTTGCCGCGGAGGCCGCGCAGATAGAACAGACGCGCGCGCCGAACCTTCGACTTCCGCATCAATTCAACTTTGTCGATAACCTTGGAGTGAATGGGGAAGATGCGCTCGACACCCTGGCCGAAGCTGATCTTGCGGACGGTGAAGCTGGCCTGCGGTCCGTTATCGCGCTTGATGACCACGCCCTCAAAGGCCTGCAGGCGCTCTTTGTCGCCCTCTTTGATCTTTACGTGGACGCGCACGGTGTCGCCGGGACGGAACTCGGGGAGGTCGGTTCGTTTGGTCTTGGCCAGCAGTTTTTCGATGATTAAGTTTGACATGAGCTTTATCCTTCGCTTGATTCCTGAATTCTAATCGTTTCGCCGGAGTCAATCGGTCTTGCTTTGATTGACCCGGGACAAAATCTTTTTGTCTTCGTCGCTAAGTTCCGCCTCCCGCAGCAAGTCCGGGCGGTTGCGCAGCGTTTTTTTTAAAGCCTGCTCGCGGCGCCAGCGGCGAATTTCGTCATGATTGCCGTTGAGCAAGACCTCAGGCACCTGTATCCCGCGAAACTGTGCCGGCCGCGTGTAGTGCGGATAGTCCAGCAATCCGCCCGAACCGCAGGTCGAATCGGCTGCCCCCGAGGCTTCCGCTTCCGTGTGCAAAGTAAAGGACTCTTGCCGCGTCGACGCCTGGTTACCAACCGCGCCGGGCAGCAGGCGCGTGACCGCTTCGATTACCACTGCCGCCGCAAGTTCTCCGCCGCTTAACACGTAGTCGCCGATCGAAAGTTCGCGGTCGGCAAGGAAGTCGGAAACCCGCTCGTCGACTCCTTCATAGCGGCCACAAAGCAACACGACGCGATCGAGCGCGGCCAACTCCGCCGCAATGTCCTGCGTAAAGCGCTGCCCTTGCGCGGAAAGCAGAATCACCGACTCCTTCGCGCGCCCGGCCATGCGGTCTTCGCGTGGCGCCAGTTGCAACGTCTCTAAACACTCAAAGAGCGGTTCCGGCTTCAGGACCATTCCCTCGCCGCCGCCGAAAGGGCGGTCATCCACGGTGCGGTGCCGATCGTGCGTGAACTGCCGCAAATCGTGGACTTCGATTTTCGTCAGGCCCATTTCGCAAGCCCGGCGGGTGATGCCGTGATCCAGCGGTCCGCGAAAGAAGTCCGGAAAGATCGTGACGATATCGGCCTTCATCGAGAACCAAAACCTTTGACCGCGGCGAACTTTGTCGCTAGTGCTTCTTCTTAGCTTCTAACTGCTGCTCCCGCTTTTCTTCCGCCGTCATCGGGGCGTTGATCTCCAGCATGCCCTCGGGAAGGCTCATGCGCACTTGCCGGTGCGCAATGTCCACGCCTTCCAGATACGCTTCGGCGAACGGCACATCGAACTTCTGGCCCGTTTCGCCCGCCACAATCAGCAACGGCGCTTCGCCGGCCCCAAACTGAACTTCTTCGATGCGGCCAACTTTGCGGTCCTGATCGAACAGCGAGCATCCAATCAGATCGCTTACGTACGTCCAACCCCGATCCAGTTTCGCACGCTCTTCGCGTGGGATTTGCAGTTCCGCACCGACCAAAACTTCGGCATCGGAGATCGAATCGACGCCTTCGAACTTCAAAACCAGCATGCCTTTGTGGGGCCAAAGATCTTCGATCTGCAATTCGCGCTGGACTGATTGATCCTTGCCCAACGCCAGCAACTTCATGCCCTGCACGAAGCGATCCGGAACATCGCTGTGCACTTCGGCAGCGATCTCGCCATGTCGGCCCTGCGTCTTTACGACGCGGGCCAGCGTGATGAATTCGCCGTTCGGTTCAAAACTCACGCTCTTCGAACGAGCCTCAGGGGCTAAAGCCCAAAAAAGGTGCAGGCACTGACGCGGCCATAAATGGCCACTCTTCCACCAACCCGCGGCCGACGCCGCTCTTCCACTTACTCGAGAATCTCGAGGGTGTAGCGCTTGTGGGCGCGATGGCCGGCGGCGCTCAGCAATGCCCGGAGGGCACGAGCCGTGCGTCCCTGGCGGCCGATCACCTTGCCCACATCGGTCTCAGCGACTTCCAGTTCAATGACGCCGTCGTCGAACTGTTCGACGAATACTTCGTCCGGCGCGTCGACCAGACTCTTCGCGATCATTTCCACCAGCACGCAAACGTTTCCAGAAGTCTCAGTCATAACTCTGCGATTCCCATGTGGATCAGAATGCCGCGACTTCCTCAGTGCCTAAAGCCGCGGTCGTGGAGGCTGGTCCTTACAACACGACAAAGCCGTGCCCGAGTCGTGCCTTCCAAGAAGTTCAAGCCTACGCGGCGGAAGCAGGGACGGGGGCAGCCGGAGCCTTGGAGAACAGCTTGTTCACGCGCTCCGACATCTGCGCGCCCTTCGAGACCCAGTACTCCACGCGATCGCGCTTCATTTCCACACTCGCGGGATTGG
>Ga0209067_10000167_pt1 | contig 45318 bp, 47 predicted proteins | sample ColStrG_CSR_2013_FD_187199 | JGI IMG/M metagenome (GOLD analysis project Ga0209067, IMG submission 187199) | Freshwater sediment microbial communities in response to fracking from Pennsylvania, USA - Cold Stream Run_MetaG_CSR_2013 (SPAdes)... | ecosystem: Environmental > Aquatic > Freshwater >... | reverse complement strand
CCGTGGTTCTGACCACTCACTATCTGGAGGAAGCCGAGGCGCTTTGCGATACGATCGCCATCGTCAATCGGGGCGAGCTGGTCGCCTGCGAGCCGACCACCGAGCTCCTGCGCCGCCTGGATAGCCGCGCCGTCGTCGTCACCCCGGAAACGCGCCTCGACGTCGCACCCAACCTCGGCCCTTTCGAAACCCGGCTGCGCGCCAACGGCGATCTTGCGGTCACCTTCAAGTCCGCCGAAGCGGGTGTCGAGCAGGTATTGGCCGCGGTGCGCGCCGCCGGCGTGACCATCAAGGATTTGCGCACAGAGGAGCCGGACCTTGAGGACGTTTTCGTCGCCTTGACCTCCACCGCCCCGGTTGCGGCCTGACGCAGGACCTCAAGCCACCTTCCAGTCCGTCGGCCGCCTGACGGGGCGTCCCCAATCGCCGAGGTCGCGGGGGTTCGCCGCCGGGATAGCCTTGCCGCCGATCAGTGGCCGAGCGAGGCAGGCGTAGCGGGTCTCGTCGGCGATATGGTCCTCGGCGCTGGTGTCCAGGTCTTCGGGACGGGTCGGATCATGCTGCAGGACCGGCACGGTGCGCAGAAAATCGCGGCAGGTCGCAAACACGACCAGCATCGGACCCTCATCGTTTCCCGCGATCCTTGCGCGCATCTGGTCCCAGCCGCTGAGCGCCCCCGCCTTGCCCACCCGCGTATTGTCGGCCGGCCGGAACTGCACGCCGGCCCGGCGCAGACGCTCGCCAATTGACGGGCCGCCATCCTCGCGGAAGATCGACGGGTCTGCCACCGCCAACGCGATCGTCTCGCCCATCTCGCGCTCGCGAATTCCCGCGGCCACGCTCTCGGCCTCCAGACGCAGGCCCTCACCAGGCTTGCCATTGGATCCGTACCATTCGCGGTAGCGAACCAGGGCGCCGCGCGGCAGCGTGACGTGACCGGCGTCGCTGCTGTCGGACACCACCGCCCACCAGCCGACGCTGAACGGCGCGGCGTAGCCCCAGTCGAACGACCGCATCCGGGTCCAATGCTCGGGCACGCGGAATGGGCGCACGACATTTCGGCTCGACCATTTGTCGAAGAAGGCGCCGTCGACGATCGACCAGTCGCCTTCCAGCCAGGCCCGCACCAGCTGAGCCGAGCCGGTCTGCTGGAGTCGCGCCACATAGGAGGGGTCATTGCGCAGGAGCAACGGATTGTCGGAAAGCCGTGCGGGGATGAACAGGCGGCTCAGCACGGTTTCAGTGCCGTCGAATGGGTTGCGGAATGTCGCCTTCTGGATCGCGCCGATTCCTTCATCGATGTAGCGCGCCTTGACCCATGCGTGGCCAGGCCCCCCCGGGTTGCAGGTCGCCCGAAAGCCGCAGTGCGCGCCGGAGGCGCTGCGAAGGACGGCCTTGAGCTTGTCGACCGGACGCGGGTCGGGGAACTGCGTCAGTTCCTCGACGTAGACGCGGGTGTAGTCGTGGCCCTGGTAGAGATCCGCGTCCGCGTCCCGGTCGAGATAACGCACATACAGAACCGCGCCTGTAGGCCAGACGAACCGGGATTTCGCATCCTGCCATACGGCGCCGCTGTGGCCATAGATTGCCTTGGCGCGCGCGATGAGCGGCTCCAGCGCGACGCGTTGGCGACGCACGATCAGACCTCGCGCGGCGGGGCCCCAGTACCGGGCGTGAAGGTCGAAATCCCCCAGACTGGCGTCCGTCTTACCGCCGCCGCGCGCGCCGCCGTAGACGACTTCGAACACGCCGCTCCGAACGAAGGCCTCCTGCGGACCCGTTTGCGGGAACCAGGCTTCGGTCAATCTATCGGCCTTCGCTGAGGTATCCGTACTTCGCCTCCCAGGCTTCGTCGCTGAGAACGATGTCGTAGCCTGTGGCGGTCTCCAGGTTGGGCGCCGCGGGTTGGGTGACCGCCAGCCGCGCCTGGATGCGCTCCATGTCGACATAACAGGCGCGGGCGACGTTGAGCGAGGCTGCCGAAAGGGGCGACGCGCATGCGAGAGAGGCGACCTCCTTCAGGCCTGCCAAAACGGCCATCGGGTCGCGCAACGCGCGTCTGAGCGCGTCGATGCGGTCCGTCATGGATTGTAGCCGAGCCGCGACCCGTTCAGCCAAACCCGTGCGCGAGGTGAAACCTGCCAGGAACCACGCCGACTCCGGCGGCTCGCCCATGACAATCAGCTGGGCGAACCTCTCGTTTTTTTCCGCTCGACCGCGCCGTACCGCGGTCTCCACAACGACATTGCCAACGCCAGACATGTTCGCATTTTGCAATATTGCAGACCGCGAGTCAATGGCCGAGCCGCAAATCAGGCCGTCACGTCTCAGAGAAAGGCGCGCACCTCGTCGAGAAACGCATCGAGGCGGTCGTGGTGCACCCAGTGCCCGGCGCGTTCAAAAGTGACCACGCGCGCGGTCTTGAAGTATTTGATCCGGCCATCTTTTTCCGGATTCGACGCCCAGCTTTCCGAGCCGTAGGCCAGCAGGGTCGGACAGGTAATGCGCGACCAGAGGCTGCCGATGTCCTCCGCGCTGAGGTCCGTGGGCGCGAACGAGCGGACATAGTTGTCGAACTTCCAGCTGTAGGTGCCGTCCTCGTTCTGACTGACCCCATGGATGGTCAGGTACCGGGCTTGGTCGGGCGTGAGGTGCTTGTTTTCGGCCTGCATGCGCGCCAGCGCTTCGTCGATGGAGGCGTAGCGACGGGGTACGCGCCCGGCCAGGGTGCGGCCTTCCTCGATCCAGCGGATCAGGCGGTCGGCGGCGTTCTGCGAGAACCGCTGCGCCAGCATGGCCGGCGATGGGCCCATGCCCTCGATAGCCACCAATCGGCTCACGGACTCGGGGAAAAGACCCGCATAGCGCAGGGCGATGTTGCCCCCCAGCGAATGGGCGACGATGCGCACGGGCGCCAGTTTCTGCTGATGGATCAGCTGGGCGAGATCATAGACAAATCCGGAGATCGAATAGTCGCCGCTCGGGGCGTGAGCGCTGTCGCCATGGCCGCGCAGATCCGGGGCGATGATGTGCCAATCCTTGCGCAGGGCGCGGGCCACCCAGTCCCAGTTGCGGCAATGGTCGCGGCCGCCGTGCAGCAGGATCAACGGCGGCGCTTCGGCGTTGCCCCAATCCACATAGTGCAGACGCAGCCGTTGCGAGACGAAGCTGTGCGAGGTGGGCCCAAGCCCGGTTTCAAAGCCTTCCGCGGTCATGAGCTCTCTTTACCTCTGGCGCGGCGGGAGGGAACCCCCCGATCAGCCGGCGAGCCTCAGTGTCCCTCGAAACTGACCAGCGTTGACACTTTCACGCCCGCGGCTCTCAGACGGTCGGCGCCGCCCAGTTCGGGGAGGTCGACGACAAAGGCCGCCGCGACGATCTCCGCCCCGCCTTGCCGAAGCAGGTCCACCGCGGCCAATGCCGTGCCGCCGGTGGCGATCAGATCATCGATCAGGATGACCCGCTCGCCCGGGTGGACGGCGTCGAGATGGATCTCCATCGAATCGGTGCCGTACTCCAGAGCGTACTCAACGGCGCGGGTGTGGTGAGGCAGCTTGCCTTTCTTGCGCAAAGGCACAAAGCCGGCGGAGAGCTGGTGCGCCACCGCGCCGCCCAGAATGAATCCACGGGCCTCGATGCCGGCCACCTTGTCCAGCTTCAGGCCGGCAAAGGGTTGCACCATCTCGTCCACGGCCCGCCGGAACGCACGCGCATCCGCCAGCAGCGTGGTGATGTCGCGAAATTGAATTCCAGGCTTGGGATAGTCGGGAATGGTGCGAATGGCCTCGCGCAGGGTCATGCCAAATCCTTCAGATGGCCCGATCCGCGAGCCGACCCGCCGCGTTAAGCCAAGACGGCCGGTTAGGAAAGCGCGTGGATGTCCGGTCTCCGCCTCGGAAACGTTTCCCCGCGGAGGCGCGCAGGTCGCGGCGGAAGAGATTCAAACCGGTCAGGATTGAAGCGCGCGGCCGGCCACGGCGGAGAGCTTCGCGACCATGGCCGGATCGCGCGCGTCCGCCGCGGTGATCAGGGCGCCGTCGAGGCAGGTGTCGATGGGCGAGGCCGCCCGCACTCGCGGAAGGCTCATCGCCATCCGCCGCACCAGATCGCGGGCCTTGGTCCCATTGGCGGCCATCACCTCCTGGATGTGTGACACCTCGACGGGCGCGACGCTCTCGCGCCAGCAGTCGTAGTCGGTGACCATCGCGACTGAGGCGTAGGGCAACTCGGCCTCGCGCGCGAGTTTGGCCTCGGGCATGTTGGTCATCCCGATCACATCGCAGCCCCAGGATCGGTAGAGCGCGCTCTCAGCCGCCGTCGAGAACTGCGGGCCCTCCATGGCCAGATAGCAACCGCCCTCCACCACCCGGGCGCCGGCCTCGCGTCCGGCCGCGGCGGCCAGGGCCGACAGGCGTGGACAGGTCGGGTGGGCCATCGAGACGTGCGCCGCCAACCCTGGACCAAAGAAACTCTTTTCGCGCGCGAAGGTCCGGTCAATGAACTGATCCACCACGACGAAATCGCCCGGCTCCAGCGCCTCGCGCAGGGAGCCGACCGCTGACAGCGAGAGGATATCGGTGCAGCCCGCGCGCTTCAGCACATCGATGTTGGCCAGGGCGTTGACATGGGTCGGCGGCAGGCGATGGCCGCGGCCGTGGCGCGGCAGAAACACAAGCTTTACCGCCCCAAGCGTTCCCGTCAGCACCTCATCGGAGGCCTCGCCGAATGGACTCTCGATTCGTCGCCACTGTGGGGTCTCCAGGCCCTCTATGTCATAGAGGCCCGAACCGCCGATCACCCCCAGCACCCAACCCGCCATGAATTGCTCCACTCACTCGATCCGCGCGCGCGTCGTTCGCGTGGCCACGAGGATTGCGCTTGCGGCCATCGTCGCGCCGGCGTCAAGCGGGGCGGCCGGGACGCGCTGCTGGATCGATCACGGCGCCTTGGTCGCCCCGGCGGCGTTCGGCGACATCGCCGGAGACTTCCTGATCGATCTCGCCGCTCCGGTCAGCCAGATCGACGCCGGACGGGCGGCGGCGGATGGACAGGAAGCCGACCGGCCGGTCGGCGCCCTTTATCTGGCCGGGGTCCACCTGTCGGGCGCACGGTTTCAGAGCGCCGAGCTCGATGCGCGCACCCGCGGATTCGATACGGTGATCAACGGCGTCATCGGCGCTGACATCCTCAGCCACTACGTTGTCGAGATCACCCCGTCGCCCTGCCGCCTGCGCCTCCTGCGCGGCGCCGGGGTACGTGCGTCGAAACGGGTCACTCGGCTCAAGGTGCGGATCGTCGAGGGTGTCCCGGCGATCGCGGCGACCGCGGTCGACGGCGTGCGCGTCCGGCCCGGTCTATACGCGATCGACACCGCGCACTGGACCTCGCGCGTCGCCGCCGCGCGGCCATCCAAACCGATCCCGGAAGGCGCCGCCGAAGCGCCCTTGCGGTTAAGAGGGCTTGAGGTGGGGGGACGCCTCTATGAACAGGTGCCGACACGGATCGAGGGATCGCCTGGGGGCCGCCTCGCCGGCGAAGTGGGCATGGCCGTGTGGAGTCGGGACGAAATGCGGGTGAACATTCAACAGCGATGGCTGGAGCTGACGGCCCTTAGAGACGCAGGCTTGTGAAGGCGCCAGTCGCCAAATTCACCCTGGCCAGTCGCGTGATCGGTGGCCTGGCCTTGGCCGGCGCCTTGACCGGCTTGGGCGGCGTGGTGTCGCCCTGGCTGGATCTGGCCACGCATTTCACCCCCCTCTGGCTGGTGCTCGGCGTTCTGGCGTTTGCCCTTGCCGTGCGGGCCAAAGGATCGATCCTGACCCTTCAGGGCGCCATGGCCGCGTTGGCGATCCTGATCGCCTCCGGCCAGATCGCGCCGGAGCTGGCGCGCCCGATCCCGCGCGCGCCTCTGACGGACACCACGTCACGCCTGCGTCTCATTCAGTTCAACGCCTGGCGGGACAACGCCGATCCGACGGCCGTCGCGGACTGGATCGCCGGCCAACAGCCCGACGCCGTCGCGATCGAGGAACTGACGCCGGCGTTACGGCAAGCGCTTTGCGCGCGGGGCTTTACCTTCATCAAGGGCGTCGCCACCACCGCGCTGTTCAGTCGGACGCCCGACCACCGCGCGGCTTTCCAAGTGCCGTTCGAGGACTGGGTTCTGATTCCCGATTCCGCCTTCGCCTCCTTGCCCGCGCCTGGCGGGGCGGGTCGTTATGTCCTCGTCGCGACGCACCTCGGCTGGCCGATTCCAGACAGCGACCCCCACGTCGCCGAAAACCTGGCCGTCCTGCTTGACCGGCAATCGCGCCAGCGCCTGATCCTCATCGGTGATTTCAATCTCACGCCGTGGTCCTTTGCCCTGCGGCGGCTGGACCGACGCTTGGATCTGCGGCGGTTGGACCGGGCGACGCCCACCTGGCCCGCGTCGGTCAGCGTGGCCGGGCGTAGTCTGCCCTCCCCAGCCATCCTGCCGATCGACCACCTCTACGCGGGCACGGCCTGGAGTGTCGCGCGCATCACGCGCGGGCCGCGGCTGGGCTCGGACCACTACCCCCTGATCGCCGACCTGACGTTTCGACCTTAGGTCCGGCCCCGCAAGCGGTGTTCCCTAATGACCGCGGGCGGCCATGCCGGCGGCCATGTTCGAGAACGCCGTCGCGATCTGCACACGCAGGTCGCGCTCGACTCCAGCCTCCTCCAGGGCCTGGCTCATGGCCTGCACCCACTGGCGAGCGGTGTCCTGAGTGACCGCGATGCGCGCGTGGACCGACATGACGCACACGCCGGGATTCCGGGCGAACCAGTCCCGCGGGCCGCCAAGCCAGCCGACCAGGAAGCCGGAGAGAGACGCGTGCATGGGCGACAGATCAGGGGCGTGCAAGCCGCGCAGCGCGGCATAGCCGGGGTCGGTGTCCATGAGGTCGTAGAACCGATCCACCACGCGCCGGATCACGGCGTCTCCGCCGATCCGGTCATAGGGCGTCTCGGCGCGGGCTTCGGCGATCTGAGGGCTCATGGCCCCCTTACAGGCGCGGGCGCCGTCTCTCCGCCTTGATCTGAATCATGCCGCGACGTCGGTTTCGAGCGCCGCGGTCTCCGCCGGGCTGAACACGCGGGAGCGCGTGATGAACCGGACCTCACGGCCGTTATCCAGCGAGAACATGCCCCCACGGCCCGGCACAACGTCGAGGATCAGCTGGGTGTGCCGCCACAGCTCGAACTGCGCGCCGCCGATATAGACCGGGGCGCCACCCACGACGCCCAGCCGGACGTCCCGGTCGCCGACGATGAAGTCGTCCTGGGGATAGCACATGGGCGAGGACCCGTCGCAGCAACCTCCCGACTGATGAAACAGCACGGGACCATGCTCGCCGATCAGGGTGGCGATCAAATTCATCGCCGCGGGCGTCGCGGTCACACGGTCCGGCCCCGCGCTCACGCCGCCCGAATGCGTGGGTATGGGCGTGGTCGACGCTGCGATCGGCGATTCCATCGACGTTAGCCCCTAGAAAAAGCCCAGCTTATTAGCGCTGTAGCTGACCAGCATGTTCTTGGTCTGCTGATAGTGGTCCAGCATCATACGGTGGTTTTCGCGGCCGATGCCGGACTGCTTGTAGCCCCCGAAAGCCGCGTGGGCCGGATAGGCGTGGTAGCAATTGACCCACACCCGGCCCGCCTGCACGCCGCGCCCAAAGCGGTAACAGCGGTTGGCGTCGCGGCTCCAGACCCCGGCGCCAAGGCCGTACAGCGTGTCGTTGGCGATGGAGAGGGCTTCGGCGTCGTCCTTGAACGTGGTGACCGAGACGACCGGGCCAAAGATTTCTTCCTGGAACACGCGCATGCGGTTGTGACCCTTGAGCACGGTCGGCTTCACGTAGAATCCGCCGGCCAGATCGCCTGGCAGCTGATTGCGCTCGCCGCCGATCAGCACCTCCGCGCCCTCCTGGCGGCCGATGTCGAGGTAGCTGAGGATCTTCTCCAGCTGTTCCGAGCTGGCCTGGGCGCCGATCATGGTGGCCGGGTCCAGCGGATCGCCCTGCACGATCTCGGCCACGCGCCCCAAGGCCCGTTCCATGAAGCGATCGTACAGGCGCTCGTGGATCAGGGCGCGGCTGGGGCAGGTGCAGACCTCGCCCTGGTTCAGCGCGAACATTACGAAGCCCTCGATGGCCTTGTCGAAAAAGGCGTCGTCTTCGGCTCCCACGTCCTCGAAGAAGATGTTGGGAGACTTGCCCCCCAACTCGAGGGTCACGGGGATCAGGTTCTGGCTGGCGTACTGCATGATCAGCCGGCCCGTGGTGGTTTCACCGGTGAAGGCGATCTTGGCGATCCGCGGGCTTGACGCCAGGGGCTTGCCGGCCTCCAGGCCAAACCCGTTGACGATGTTGAGCACGCCCGCCGGCAGGATGTCGGCGATCAGTTCGGCGAACATCAGGATCGAGGCCGGCGTCTGTTCAGCGGGCTTGATCACCACGCAGTTGCCCGCCGCCAGCGCCGGCGCCAGCTTCCAGCAGGCCATCAACAAGGGGAAGTTCCAGGGAATGATCTGGCCCACGACCCCTAGGGGCTCGTGGAAATGATAGGCGACGGTGTCGGCGTCGATCTGAGATATGCCGCCCTCCTGGGCGCGGACGCAGCCGGCGAAATAGCGGAAGTGGTCGATGGCCAGGGGCAGATCGGCGGCCATGGTCTCTCGGATCGGCTTGCCGTTGTCCCAGGTCTCGGCGGCGGCCAAGGTGGCGAGGTTGTCCTCCATCACCTGGGCGATGCGGTTGAGCAGCAGCGCGCGCTCGGCCGCGCTGGTCGCTCCCCAGGCGTCCTTGGCCGCATGCGCGGCGTCGAGCGCTTTTTCGATGTCGGCGGCGTCGGAGCGGGCGACCTGACACAGAATCTGACCGTTCACCGGCGAGGGATTATCGAAATAACGCCCGCCAACGGGCTCGACCCAGGCGCCGCCGATGAAGTTGCCGTAACGGGCCTTGAACGGCGGCTTGGCGGTGCGGATGAAGGCGGGCTTGGTCATCGGGCTCTCCTGGGGTTTCCGAGTTCGCGCACCTTGGGTGGCGGCTTTGGCGTCAGATTAGACCCTTCGCGCGCCCGAGTCAGGCCCCAGGGCGCGCCGCGCCATAACTCAGCTCGCCGCCCGCAGCGGATCGGCGTCCCGCGCCGCGATCCGCTCGCGCACCAGGGGAATTAGGTCGCGACCATAGGCGATCGCGTCGTCCAACGGATCGAAACCTCGGATCAGAAAGGTGGTGACGCCAAGGTCATGGTAGTCGAGCATGGCCTCCGCGACCTGTTCGGGCGTGCCAACCAGGCCGGTGGAATTGCCGGTCGCGCCGGTGATGGCGGCGACGCCCGTCCACAGGCGCTTGTCCAGCCGGGTTCCCTGCGCCGCGGCCTCCAGCAGGCGTTGCGACCCAGCGTTGGGTGGGGTGTGGCCCGAGGTCTTCAGGCCCGCCTGCTCGCGCACGTCTCGCGCGCGGTCCTCTATGGCCTTGGCGCGCTTCCAGGCGGCCTCTTCGGTTTCGGCCAGCACCGGCCGCAGCGAAAGGCTGAAACGCGGGCTCCGGCCCCACTTGGCGGCCTCGGCGCGGACGCGGGAGATCGTTTCCCGCACCTGGGCCTGGGTCTCGCCCCACAGGGCATAGATGTCCGCATGTTTGCCGGCCACCGGGATCGCGGCGTCTGACGAGCCGCCGAAATAGATCGGCAGATGCGCGCCGTTGAACGGCTTCACCGCGCCATAGGCCCGCTCGACATGGTAGTAATTGCCCTTGAAATCGAAAGGCTTGGGGCTGCTCCACTCCCCCCGGACAATATCGAGATATTCGTCGGTGCGGGCGTAGCGCTCGTCCTTGGTCAGATGGTCGCCGTCCTGACGCATCTCCTGGTCCGAGGCGCCGGTGATGATGTGCACCGCAACTCGCCCGCCGGAAAACTGGTCCAACGTCGCCAGCTGTCGCGCTGCAAGCGTCGGGGCGGTGAATCCCGGACGATGGGCGATCATCAGGCCCAGGCGGGTCGTCACGCTGGCGATGTGGTTGGCCACCAGGATGCTCTCCGGCGACGTCGCATGGAAGGCGATCAGCACCCGGTCGAAGCCGCCGCTCTCATGCGCCTCGGCCATGGCCTCGACGTAGGCCTTGTCGATGATCGGCCCCTTATAGGGGTGCGTCTCCGAGGCGGCGTTCGTGCCGATGAATCCGATGAACTCGACGGTCATGTCGCGGCGCTCCCAAGGCGGGTTTCCCCGCCTTGGGCACGATAAGCCCGCGAGCGTTGACTTGTCAGCCGGTTCTTTTCGCGACTGACCCTGGCCGCGACAAACGCGGGCCGTCGATGGATCAGTGGCGCCAGCCGCCGCCGTGACCCTGTCCGCCATGCCAGCCGCCCGGGCCGCTCCGCGCGTCGCCGCCGCGCCAGCCCGGACCGCCACGCCAGCCTGGTCCGCCGCGCCAACCGGGCCCATAGCCCCGACCGCCGCGCCAGCCGTGCCAACCCCAGGGCCCGCCCCAGCCGAAGCCGCGCCGCCAGGCATAGCCGCACCAATAGTAGCCGGGACCATGCCAGCCGCCATCGTACCAACAAAATCGCCGGCCGCCCCAGAACCATTGCGCCTTTTCCAGTTGTGCGGTGTCGCCGACGCCATTGACGCCGAAGATCAGTCTCCCTGGGGGTTCAGCCTGAAGTGAGGTTTGGGCGATCGACGCGCCGGCGGCCAAGACCGCCGCGGCCAGCACCGCCTTTAGGACGATACGCTGCATTAAAGAGTCTCCTGAACAAAGTGACTCCCGACTCGAGGGGATAGAACGCTCTTGGTCGAAAAAATTCAACCACGTCCCGCCGCCCTCCGGGATCGACCTGAGCCGCCCGCCTTGCCTTTGTCCTTGTGCGCCCCGCGCGGAATGTGCTGGATGGGGATCAAACAAGCGTTTGGATTATCGGCGCGGCTGAGAAGGATTAACCATGGCGGACGACATGGACGGGGTGATCGCGGCGGAGAAGCCTGACCCATCGGCATTGGGATTCGATCCTGACGCCCTGCGCGAGAAATACAGGCTCGAGCGCGACAAGCGCCTCAAGGCGGAGGGCAACGAACAGTATCGCGAAATCAAGGACCAGTTCGCGCACTACCTGGAAGATCCCTATGTGACCCCCGGTTTCACCCGGGCGCCCCTGACCGACGAGGTCGACGTTGTCGTGATCGGCGGCGGCTTTGGCGGCCTTTTGGCTGGCGCGCGACTGCGCGAAGCCGGCGTCAAGGATATCCGCATGATCGAAAAGGGCGGGGATTTCGGCGGCACCTGGTATTGGAACCGCTACCCCGGCGCGGCCTGTGACATCGAATCCTACATCTACCTGCCTCTGGTGGAGGAGCTGGGCTATGTGCCGGTGGAGAAATACACCCGCGCCCCGGAAATTCTTGAGCACAGCCGCAACATCGGCCGCCACTTCAACCTCTATGACAACGCCTGTTTCCAGACCGAGGTGAAGGCGATCCGCTGGGACGAGGCCGCCGCGCGTTGGATCATCGAGACCAACCGGAACGACGCCATGCGCGCCCGGTTCGTGGTGATGGCCAACGGCCCCCTGCACCGGCCCAAGCTGCCCGGCATCGAGGGGGTCGAGACGTTCAAGAACCACAGCTTCCACACCAGCCGGTGGGACTATGAATATACCGGCGGCGATCCCCGCGGCGGGCTCGACCGGTTGAAGGACAAGGTGGTGGGCGTCATTGGCACCGGCGCCACCGCGGTGCAGTGCGTGCCGCACCTTGGGGAAGGGGCGAAGCAGCTTTACGTCTTCCAACGCACGCCGTCTTCGATCGACGTGCGCAACAATCACCCCACCGATCCTAAGTGGGCGGCCAGCCTCAAGCCCGGCTGGCAACAGGCGCGGATGAACAACTTCAACATCCTGGTCTCAGGCGGGTTCACCGATGAAGATCTGGTCGCCGACGGCTGGACCGAGATCATCCGCAGCTTGCTGATCGAGGCGCGGCGCGACGAGAAAATGGGCGCGGCTATCGCCAAGGATCCAATGGCGGCCGTTGAGATCGCCGACTTCCGCAAGATGAATCAGATTCGCGATCGTGTGGACGCCGTGGTCAAGGACAAGGCCGTCGCCGAGGCGCTGAAGCCCTACTACCGGCAATTCTGCAAGCGGCCCTGCTTCCACGACGAATACCTGGACACCTTCAACCGCCCCAACGTCACCCTGGTCGACACCGACGGCAAGGGCGTCGAGCGGATCACCGAAAGCGCCGTGGTGGCCAACGGCAAGACCTATGAGGTCGACTGCCTTATCTACGCGACAGGCTTCGAAGTGGGCACCGAATACACCCGCCGTTCGGGTTACGAGGTCTACGGCCGCGGCGGCGTCTCGCTGACCAGCTATTGGGCTGACGGGGTCAAATCCCTGCACGGCATGCACGCCCACGGCTTTCCCAACTGTCTGATCGTCAGCAACAGCCAGTCGGGCTTCACGGCCAACTACCCGCACATGTTGAACGAGCAGGCCAAGCATCTGGCCTATATCGTCGGCCAGTGCCTGGACACCCAGGTACGTTCGATCGAAGTCGCCAAGGCGGCGGAAGACGAATGGGTCGACACCGTTCGCAAGGTGGCGATCCAGCGTGAGAAATTCGCGGCAGAGTGCACCCCCGGCTACTACAACAACGAAGGTCAGCCCAATCCGAAGGCGGTCCAGAACGGACCCTACGGCGCGGGACCGATCAAGTTCGTGCAGCTGCTGGAGGGCTGGCGCGCCGAGGGGACCATGCCTGGGCTTGAGGTGAAGCGAGCCTAGGGCTCGTTACCAACTCGCGGACGGGTCGGCCCGGACGAAGGCGTGACCCGTTCGCTGCACCACGATGGCTGGTGAAGCGGCTGCCCCCTAGAGCTCCGCTAGCTTTCCCCGCATCAGCTGCAACACGGCCGAGAAGTCCTTGCCGCCATAGCCCAGACGATCGAACAGCGCGTACAGGGCCTCGGCCTGGGCGCCCATGGGCGTGGCGGCGCCGGATTTGGCGGCGGCTTCCTGGGCGAGTTTCAGATCCTTGAGCATCAGCGCGGTGAGAAAGCCGCCCTCATAGTTGCGGTTGGAGGGCGCCGAGGGCACCGGCCCGGGCCAAGGACAATAGGTCGACAGTGACCAGCACTGGCCCGACGACTGGGTGGCGATCTGGAAGAACCGTTCCGGATCCAGGCCCAGGCGCTCGGCCAGGGCGAAGGCCTCGCAGACGCCGAGCATCGAGATGCCCAAGACCATGTTGTTGCAGATTTTCGCCGCCTGGCCGGAGCCCGCGCCGCCGGCGTGGACCACGGCGCGCGCCATGGGTTTCAGCGCCGCCTCGACTTCGGCGAAGTCGGCGTCGGCGCAACCGACCATGAAAGCCAACGTGCCGGCGTCGGCGGCCATGATTCCGCCGCTGACCGGGGCGTCGGCGGCGCGCAGTCCGGCCGCGATCGCGGCGGCGGTGACGTGGCGAGCGCTGTCCACATCGATCGTCGAGCAGTCGATGATCAGCGCGCCCGGCGCGGCGTTAGGGATGACGTCGTCGGTCCACACCTGACGCACATGGGTCCCGGCCGGCAGCATGGTGATGACCGCGTCGGCGCCCTGAACCGCCGCGGCGGCCGTGTTCGTGGCCGAACATCCCGCCGCCACCGCGCGTTCGAGCGCGGCCGGGGCGATATCGAAGGCGGTAACCGCGTGACCGGCCTTGGCGAGGTTCGCCGCCATCCCCGCGCCCATGTTGCCCAGTCCGATAAACCCGATCTTCACGTCGCGCTCCTCAACCTTCGGCGACCTTCTGGCCTTGCCGTCTATTTGCCCGTCCAGACGCCCTGGCGCTTTTCGATGAAGGCGGCCATGCCTTCCTTCTGATCGGCGGTGCCGAAGAGGCCGTGGAACAGGCGGCGCTCGAAGTTCACGCCCTGATCGAGCATGGTTTCGAAGGCGGCGTTGACCATCTCCTTGGCGGCGATGACCGCCAGGGGGGCCATGCCCGCGATGGCCTGCGCGCTCTTCAACGCTTCGGCGTCGAGTTCGGCGAGGGGGACGACGCGGGCGACAAGACCTGAGGCTTCGGCTTCCCTTGCGTCCATGTTTCGGCCGGTGAGACACATCTCCATCGCCTTGGACTTTCCAACCGCCCGGGTCAGGCGCTGCGAGCCACCCATTCCGGGAGTGACGGCCAGCTTGATCTCGGGTTGGCCGAACTTGGCGTTATCGGCGGCGATGATGAAATCGGCCATCATGGCCAGTTCGCAGCCTCCACCCAGGGCGAAGCCGGCCACGGCGGCGATCCAGGGCTTGCGGGTGGCCGTCAGGCGCGAATAGCCGGCGAAGAAGTTGCGGCCGTACATGTCGGCGAACGACTGTTCCGACATCTCCTTGATGTCCGCGCCGGCGGCGAAGGCCCGCTCGCCGCCCTTGAGGATAAGGCACCTCTGGCCAGGGTCGGCGTCATATTTTGCGAACGCGTTCAGCAGATCGGCCAGAACCTGACTGTTGAGCGCGTTGAGCGCCTGGGGCCGATTGAGCGTGACGATGGTTACCGGACCATCCTGCGCCACCAGCAGGGTTTCATAACTCATAGGGGTTTCCATTCCTCGTCGGCGGGGAGCGGGGCGAAGATTTCGTCGATCAGGGCGTCGGGCACCGCATCGGGCGTCGGCGGATCCCAGCGCGGTTCATTATCCTTGTCGATAATCACCGCCCGCACGCCTTCGATGAAATCGTGCCGCGTGAGCACGCGAGAGGCGATGCGGTATTCCATCGCCATGTTTTCCGCGAAGCTGGTCAGCTTCGCGCTCTCGGTCAGCTGCCGTAGAGCGACCTTGAGCGTTTGCGGCGATTTCGTCGCCAGGGCGCCCCGCTGTTTCGCCGCCCAATCGGATTCGTCGGAATCCAGCGCCGTCTGAATGTCCTCGTAGCGATCCGACGCGAACAGCTGGTTGATGCGCGGCACATCGGCCAGGATCTTGGCCTCCGGCGCCGTGGATCGGTGCGAGGCGAGGATACCCTCCAGACGTTCGGGGCTCTCGGCTATGCGCGACTTTGCTTCCTCGAGAGCGTCGGTCGGCAGATAGTGCGTGGCGAGGCCCAGCTCGCGGCATTCGGCGCCGTCGATCCGCGCCCCGGTCAGGGCCAAATAGCGTCCCACGCAACCTTCCAGGCGCGACAGATACCAGCCGCCGCCGACGTCTGGAAACAGACCGATGCCGGTTTCCGGCATGGCGAACCGGGTGTTGACCGTCGCCACCCGCCAGCGCGCCGGCTGGCTGATGCCCACGCCACCGCCCATCGTGACGCCGTCCATGAAGGCGACGATCGGCTTGGGATAGCGGAACAACAATTCGTTGAGTTGATACTCGTCGTGGAAGAACCGCCGGCCCGAGACGCCGCCGTCGTTCAGCGCGGAATCGCGCAGGAAGCGGATGTCGCCGCCGGCGCAGAATCCGCGACCATCGGCATGATCGATCACGATGCAGGCCACGGCGGGATCGTCGACCCAGGCCAGCAGTGCGGAGGTCATTTCATGGACCATGCCCAGTGTCAGGGCGTGGAGCGTATCGGGACGGTTCAGGCTCAGAAAGCCCGCGCGTCCGATGACGCGTGCGAGGACTTCCGCGCTCACTTTAGCAGGTCCCGACCTACGATCAGGCGCATGATCTGATTAGTGCCCTCCAGGATCTGGTGGACCCTCAGGTCACGGAAAAATCGTTCGATCGGATAGTCCATTAAGTAGCCGTAGCCCCCATGCAGCTGTAACGCGCGATCGGCGACACTGGATCCGGTGTCGGTGGCGAAGCGCTTGGCCATGGCCGCGAACCGGGTCTTGTCACCGGCGTTCTCGCTGACCTTGCCGGCTGCTTGATAGAGCAATGCGCGCGCCGCTTCCAGTTCCGTGGCCATATCCGCGAGCATGAATTGCGTATTCTGAAATTCTGCGATCGGTTTGCCGAACTGCTTGCGCGTCTTCACATAGGCGATCGCCTCGTCCAGGCAGCGCTGCGCGCCGCCCAGGGAACAGGCTCCGATATTGAGCCGCCCACCGTCCAGGCCGGACATCGCGATGGCGAAGCCCTGACCTTCGGCGCCGACGCGATTGGCGATGGGCACGCGTACGCCGTCGAAATTCACCTGGGCGGTGGGCTGGGAATGCCAGCCGAGCTTCCGCTCCTGCGCCCCAAAACTTACTCCCGGCATATCCTTTTCGATCACCAGGCAACTGACACCCTTGGCGCCGGCTTCCCCCGTGCGGACCATGGTGACGTAGACCTCGTTTGCTCCGCCGCCTGAGATGAACGACTTGGAGCCGTTCACGACATAGTCGTCGCCATCGCGGTCCGCCCGGGTCGCCAGCGCCGCGGCGTCCGAGCCGGCGCCCGGCTCGGTCAGGCAATAGGAAGCGATCTGGTCCATCGAAACCAGATCCGGCAGGTATTTGGCCTTCACCGCCTCGGAGCCGAAGGCGTCGATCATCCAGGCGGCCATGTTGTGGATCGAAATGAAGGCCGAGGTCGAGGGGCAGCCATAGGCCATCGCCTCCATGATCAGCGCGGCCTCGACCCGCGTCAGGCCGATGCCACCCCCGGCCTCGCTGACGTAGATCGCGCCGAACCCCAGGTCCGCCGCCGCTTTGATCGCGTCACGCGGAAACGTATGCTCCTCGTCCCAGAGCGCGGCATGCGGCGTGATCGCGTCGGCGGTGAACTTGCGCGCCATTTCCTGGATCGCGCATTGATCCTCGCTGAGGGAGAACGTCATGGCCCCCGCTCGCCCCTATCTCATGGTGGGGATGACGAAGGCCGAATCCTCTTGCGCGCCCTCCGGCCAACGGGCGGTGATCGTCTTGACCTTGGTGTAGAACTTCACCCCTTCCATGCCGTGCTGGTTCGTGTCGCCAAAAGCGCTGCGCTTCCAGCCGCCGAAGGTGTGATAGGCCACCGGCACCGGGATCGGCACATTGATGCCGACCATGCCCACGTTCACCCGGGCGGCGAACTCGCGGGCGGCCCGGCCGTTGCGGGTGAAGATGGCGACGCCGTTGCCGTAGGGGTGGTTCGAGGGGAGGGCCAGCGCGTCCTCGAAGGTCTCGGCGCGGACGATCTGCAGAACGGGGCCGAAGATCTCGTCCTGATAGGACTTCATCGTCGGCTTGACGCCATCGAAGAGGCTCGGTCCGACGAAAAAGCCCTTCTCATAGCCTTGCAGGGCGAATCCCCGGCCGTCGACGACCAGTTCAGCGCCCTCCTTGACGCCCAGAGCGATGTAGTCCTCGATGCGTTGGCGGTGGGCAGCCGAGACCACCGGACCGTATTGCGCCGCCGGATCGCTGGAGACGCCCACTTTCAGCGTTTCGATCTCGGCCAGCATCTTCTCGCGAAACGCATCGGCGGTCTTCGCGCCCACGGGTACGACCACCGGCAGGGCCATGCAGCGCTCGCCGGCCGAGCCATAGGCCGCGCCGACGATGTCCTTCACGGCCTGGTCGAGATCGGCGTCGGGCAGGATGACGCCATGGTTCTTGGCCCCACCCATGGCCTGCACGCGTTTTCCGTGCGCCGCGCCGGTGGCGTAGACATATTGGGCGATATCGGACGAGCCCACGAAGCTGACAGCCTTGATGTCCGGATGGGTCAGGATCGCGTCAACCGCCACCTTGTCGCCGTGCACGACATTCAGAACACCGGCCGGCCCCCCGGCCTCCATGAACAGTTCGGCCAGGCGCACCGGCACGCTCGGGTCCTTCTCCGAAGGCTTGAGAATGAAGGCGTTGCCCACGGCGATGGAAATGCCGAACATCCACATCGGGATCATGGCGGGAAAGTTGAACGGGGTGATGCCGGCGCAGACGCCGAGCGGCTGGCGCATGGAATAGACATCGATCCCAGGCCCGGCGCCCTCGGTATATTCGCCCTTCAGAGCATGGGGGATGCCGCAGGCGAATTCGATCACCTCAAGGCCGCGCTGAATGTCGCCCTTGGAGTCGGCGATCACCTTGCCATGCTCGCTCGACAGCAGCCCGGCCAGTTCGTCCATCCGCGCCTCGACCAGGCGCTTGAACTCGAACATCACACGCGCGCGGCGTTGCGGATTGACGGCCGCCCAGTCTCGCTGGGCGGCCACGGCGGCCTGGACGGCCATATCCATGGTCGAGGGGGTGGCGAAGGCCACGCGCGCCTGAACCTCGCCGGTATTGGGATTAAAGACCTCGCCGTGCCGGTCCGAGGCCCCGGCGGCCACGGCCGCGCCATTGATGAAGTGTGTGATCTGTCGCATCTACCTGTCCCGCTCTGGTGGTCGGCTCTATGGGATGACAAAAGAGCGGGGTCAATTCACCGTCGAAGAGTCACCCCTCACCGTGCAAGTCAGCGTTTCCAGAGCCGGCACACCCTGCGCGCGCGTTGGCGCGCGGGCGGCGGTCGCCTTGTCGCTGGTGTTGACGGCGGCCGGGTGCGCGAGCCTGGCGCCGGACAGGGGCGCGTTGGCGACGGGCGCCAACGCCGGCGCCAATTGGTCTCCCGAGACCCCGATTGGACCCTGGCCTGGCGATGGCTGGTGGAAGGCCTATGGGGACGCTCAGTTGAATGGCCTCATCGACGAGGCGTTGGACAAGTCTCCCACCATGCGGATGGCGCGGGCGCGTGTGGAACGGGCTCGCGCCACGATCGCCGAGACCCGGTCCGGCCTCTTTCCCGCCCTCCAAGGTCTCGGAACCGCGACCGAGACCAAGCAGAGTTACAACACCGGCATTCCGCCGATGTTCGTGCCACATGGCTACAACGACTTCGGCCAGGCGACTCTCAACCTCAACTACAATTTTGATCTTTGGGGCAAAACGCGGTCGAGCCTGGCGGCGGCCACATCGGAAGCGCGCGCGGCGCGCGCCGACATGGCGGCAGCGCGGCTCACTCTGTCGACGGCGGTCGCCGGCGCCTATGCGGACCTGTCGCGTCTGTACGGCGAGCGAGATGTCGCCGAACGTTCGGTGCGATCCCGGCAGGAAACGCTCGATCTTGTCGCACGCCGCGTCGCCAACGGTATCGACACCCAGGGCGAGCTCAATCAGGCCAAGGCTGGCGTGCCGTCGGCAAAGGCCGACCTGGCCGCCATAGACGAAGATATCGGCCTGGCCCGCAACGCCCTCTCCGCGCTGCTCGGCGAGGGCCCCCAGCGTGGCCTTTCCATAGCGCGTCCCGGGAAAGCCGCGCTGCAGCCATTCACCTTGCCCGACAAGCTGGGGGCCCATCTGGTCGGGCGCCGCCCGGACGTGGTGGCCGCGCGCTGGCGCGCGGAGGCCGCGGCCACGCGGGTGGGCGCCGCCAGGGCGGCCTTCTATCCGGACGTGAACATCATGGCCTTCGGCGGCTTCGAAGCCCTCTACCTGCGCCGACTCTTCGCTTCGGATTCGGCGATCGGCCAGGTGGGACCGGCAGTGAGTCTGCCGATCTTCGAGGGCGGCCGCCTGCGCGGGGAGCTGCGCGGAGCGAAAGCCGACTACGCGTCCGCGGTGGCCACCTACGACGCCGCAGTCGTCCAGTCCCTGCATGAGGCGGCGGACGCCGCGACGTCCCGGCGCGTGCTGACGGAACGACTGTCCCAGACCCGCGAGGCGCTGGCCGGCCAGGAGGAAGCCTATCGCATCGCCAAGTTGCGCTATGACGGGGGCCTGGCCAACTACCAGACGGTGCTCACCGCCGAAGATCGGGTGCTGGCAGGTCGTCGCGCCGTCGTCGACCTTGAAGCCCGGGCCTTCTCCCTCGATATCCAGCTCATCAAGGCCCTGGGCGGCGGCTTCACCGACGCCGCCTGACCTCATCAGCGCCCAAGTCCCACGGATTCCAAGCACCCCATGGCCAAAGACACGACCGCGGCGCCGACGCCGACCACGACCGGGCCAAGCCGCCGAACGCAGCTCTTCCGCGTGCTGGGCGCGGTGGTGCTCGTGGCGGCCATCCTGTTCGGCCTTTATTGGTTGCTGATCGGCAGCCATTACGAAAGCACCGACAACGCCTATGTCAGTGCGGACACCGCGACGATCACGCCCCAGATCTCCGGCCAGGTCGTCGCCGCCGATGTCTCCGAGACGCAGTTCGTCAAGGCCGGGCAGATCCTGGTTCGATTGGATGACACCGACGCCAAGGTGGCCTTGGCCGAAGCCCAGGCGCAGCTAGGCCAGGCCGAGCGCAGGGTGCGCGGCTATTTCGCCAACGGCCAGGCCCTCGACGGGCAGATCGCCGCGCGGGCCGCCGACATTTCCCGCGCCGAGGCCCAGATCGTCTCGGCGCAATCCGACCTCGACCGCGCCCGCACGGAACTCAAGCGGCGCCAGGACCTCGCCGCCTCTGGCGCGGTCTCCGGCGACGAGCTCACCCTGGCCCAGAACCAGTTCCATATCGCCGAGTCCGCCCTGACGCAGGCCCGGGCCGGGCGGGCTCAGGCCCTGGCCAACCGCACCGCCGCCGACGGCGCGCGCGACGTCAACGCGGCCCTTATCACCGGCGCCGGCGTCGATCAGAATCCCGAGGTTCTGGCCGCGCGCGCCAAGCGCGACGCCGCCCAGCTGGACCTCGACCGCACCGTGCTGCGCGCGCCGATCGACGGCGTGGTGGCCAAGAAACAGGTGGCGTTGGGACAGCGCGTGCCCGTGGGCGCGGATCTGATGACCATCGTGCCGATTGCATCGGCCTATGTGTACGCCAACTTCAAGGAGGTGCAGCTGCGCCGCGTGCGACTGGGCCAACCGGCGACGCTGACGTCGGACTTCTATGGCGGCGGCGTGAAGTTCCGTGGCCAGGTGGTCGGGCTGGCGGGCGGCACCGGCGCCGCCTTCGCCGTCATCCCCGCCGAGAACGCCACCGGAAACTGGATCAAGGTCGTGCAGCGCCTGCCCGTGCGGATCGCCATCAACCCGGAAGACCTGCGCAGACATCCCTTGCGCGTGGGCCTCTCGACGAACGTCGACGTCGATGTCTCACACCCGTAATCCCGGAGCGCGGGCGCCCTCGCCCGCAAGACTCAGGGTCGTGCCCACTCCCGCGAGCTTGACGCTTGGCGACGCCGCGCCGTGCGGGCGATGGCGCCCGCGCGCCGGAGACTACCGCTCATGAGCCAGGCCTACGGCGCCGGAGACACCTTCCAGCCCCTGGCCGGACCGATCCTGTGGATCACCGGCTTCGTGCTGGCCCTGGCCAATTTCATGGTGGTCCTCGACACCACCATCGCCAATGTCTCGGTGCCCAACATCGCCGGCGGCCTGGCCGTTTCGCCCAGCCAGGGCGCGTGGGTCGTGACCTCCTACTCGGTGGCCGAGGCGATCACCGTGCCACTTTCAGGCTGGCTGGTGCAGCGTTTTGGCGCGGTGCGGGTGTTCGTCACCGCCATGATCGGCTTTGGCCTTTTCTCGATGGCCTGTGGCGGAGCGCCGTCGCTGGCCATTCTGGTGATGTGCCGGGTCGGCCAGGGTCTCTGCGGCGGACCGATGATGCCCCTGTCTCAGGCCCTGATGCGGCGCATCTTTCCGGCTCACCTGCAGGCGATGGCCACGGGGTTCTGGTCGATGACCACCGTCGTCGGCCCCTTGATGGGGCCGCTGCTCGGCGGCGCGATCTGCGACACGATCGGCTGGCCCTGGGTGTTTTTCATCAATCTGCCGTTCGCCTTCGGCGGCGCCTATTTCGCCCGCCGGCTGCTCGCGAAGGCCGAGACTCCGACGTTGCGCGTGCCGGTGGACGTCGTTGGGCTGATGCTGCTCATTGCCTGGGTCGGCGCCCTGCAGATCATGTTCGACAAGGGTCGCGAGCTCGACTGGTTCGAATCGCCCTTCATCATCGTCCTCGCGGTGATCGCCGCGGTGGGCTTCGCCGCCTTCCTGATCTGGGAACTGACCGACAAGCACCCCATCGTCGATCTGCGGGTCTTTCGCCACCGCGGCTTCGCCGCCATCAGCGCGGTCATGAGCATCGGGTTCGGCACTTTCTTCTCAACCATCGTCCTGCTGCCGCTCTGGCTGCAGACAAGCATGGGCTATACCGCCGCCTGGGCCGGCCGCGTCATGGCGCTGCAGGGCGTCTTCGCCGTGATCATGTCGCCGGTCGCCGCGCGTCTGACCACGGTGTTCGATCCACGCTATTTGCTGATGACCGGCATCCTGATCATGGCCGCGGCGACGCTCTGGCGCGCCGGAGCGACCACCGACGCCAACTACTGGAGTCTGGCCATGCCCCAGCTGCTGCTGGGTCTGGGCGTCCCGTTCTTCTTCGTCCCCGCGATGACGCTGGCCCTGGGCTCGGTAGAGCCCCGGGAAGTGGCCTCCGCGGCGGGCATCCTCAACTTCACGCGCACCACCGCCGGCGCGTTCGGCGCCTCGATGATCATCACCGCCTGGACCAACGACACGACCTCGCGCCACGCCGAACTGGCGGGGGTGCTCAACACGCCGCAAGCCTCGATCGACGGCATGAAAGCCATGGGCATGACCGGTGCGCAGTCGCTCGGCGCCTTCGATCGTCTGGTGCAAGGTCAGGCCGTGATGCTCTCCACCGACGGCCTCTTCATCGCCTGCGCGCTCGTCTTCGTCTGCGCGGCCTGCGTGGTGTGGCTGGCGCCCAGACCTGGTGCGGTCGCCGTCCCGACGGACGCCCACTGATCCGCATTGCCAGCGGCGCCCCGCGCCCGATAAGGACCATGACGAATTCGCGACCTAGGGAGCCGGCCAATGGACGATGCGGCCTTGCAGAGTGACAGCTGGACGGTGGCGGGCCGCACGTTCCATTCGCGCCTGATCGTCGGCACCGGCAAATACAAGGATTATGCCCAGAACGCAGAGGCGGCCCGCGCCGCCGGCGCGGAGATCGTCACCGTCGCCTTGCGTCGCGTTAACCTCACCGACCGCTCGCAGCCGATGCTGGTCGATCATGTCAAACCCACCGAATTCACCTTCCTCCCCAACACCGCCGGCTGTTTTACCGGCGAGGACGCCGTGCGCACCCTGCGCCTGGCCCGGGAGGCCGGCGGCTGGGATCTGGTGAAGCTGGAAGTGCTTAGCGACGCCAAGACGCTCTATCCCGACATGGAAGAGACCCTGCGGGCCCTTAAACTGCTGGTCGCCGACGGTTTCCAGGTGATGGTCTATTGCAGCGACGATCCGGTCTATGCTCGCAAGCTGGAAGAGGCCGGCGCGGTGGCGATCATGCCGCTGGGCGCCCTGATCGGTTCGGGTCTGGGCATCCAGAACAAGCTCAACATCCACCTGATCGTCGATCAGGCCAAGGTGCCCGTCCTGGTCGACGCCGGGGTCGGCACGGCATCGGACGCCACAGTGGCTATGGAGCTCGGTTGCGACGGGGTGTTGATGAACACCGCCATCGCCGAGGCCCGAGACCCGATCCGCATGGCCCGGGCGATGAAACATGCGGTGATCGCCGGGCGGGAGGCCTATCTGGCGGGCAGGATGCCCAGGCGGCTTTATGCGGATCCGTCTTCGCCCATGGCGGGGTTGATCTAGCGCGTTCCGAGACGCGGAGACCGAACCTCGGAACGCAACCTCTCCCAAGACGAAAGCCCGACGCAGTGGGCGTGGGGCGAGAAGGTCCGATCGCCAGGCCCGGCTCATGCGTTTTTGAATACCGGACCAATGCGCACATCGAATGGTGAATAGCCCAGAACTACGCCAGGATGACCGCCAGGATCACCCCCCAAGGTCAGCATCGGATTTCAGCCATGTACGCACCAGCCCATATTTCCGGCTACCTCGCCGCAGACCGCCCCAGCCCCGCCGCGCCCCCGAGCGCGAGGGCCGTCGTTACCGGCGCGCCCAAGACGATCCTGCGTCTCGAAGGCGCCGTCGTGCTGACCGCCGCTGCAATGGCCTACGCGCAGCTCGGCGCCGGCTGGATGACGTTTGCGCTGCTGTTCCTGACACCCGACGTTTCGATGCTTGGCTACCTGATGGGGCCCCGGATCGGCGCGGTGGCATACAATTCGGGGCACAGCTACATTCTGCCCGCGGCGCTCGGCGCCCTCGGCGTTTGGCTCCATGCGCACCTCCCGGTAACGCTCTCCCTGATCTGGGTCGCGCATATCGGCTTTGATCGGATGCTGGGCTATGGCCTGAAATATGCGACCGCTTTCGGCCACACCCACCTTGGTGTGGTCGGGAAACAGAAGGGCGTGGCCGGGCCGGCGGCGCTTTGAAGCGCGCGACCCGCGCCCGGGGCTCGGTTCGCCGCGAAGACCTGAACAGAGCCCCAAGGGTGGCCGGCAAAGGTCGAAAATTCACTTGTGGCGCAATTTCCCCGTTCGACTTGAACGAGATAGGGTGCTCTCTCGCCGTTCCGAGAGCGAGCCCGATCAAGAGCCAGCGATGCCGCGACACACCGCCAAGGCCGAACCTGACGATCCCCGGCGACGCCTGCCCGCCGTCGGCGTCCTGTGCTCTGACCCTAGGGCCCAGGCCATCAGCGCGGCTTTCGGCGCCGCCGCGCTGGCCGAGAGCTTGCGTGTCGTGCTCGCTGACGCGCGGGGCCGCATGATGGCCGAGGGTTCGGCCGCGCCGGACGCCGCGGCCCTGCTGGACACGGCCGAGCGCCGCCTCGGGCTCAAGGCGCGGGAAACCCTCCATTCGGTCATCAACGCCACCGGCGTGGTCATTCATACGAATCTCGGCCGCGCGCCCCTGGCGCCGGAGGCGCGGACGGCCATGGATGTTGTGGCCAGCTACGCCAACCTCGAGTTCGATCTCGACAGCGGTCGCCGCGCGTCGCGCCACGATCACCTGGACGGGCTGATCGGCGATGTCACGGGGGCCGAGGGCGCCTTGGTGGTGAACAACGGCGCCGGGGCTGTGCTGCTCGCCCTGGCCACGCTGGCGGCGGGATCGCCGGTGATCGTCTCGCGCGGCGAACTGATCGAGATCGGCGGCGGGTTCCGCGTGCCAGACATCGTCGCCCAGAGCGGGGCGCGTCTCGTCGAGATCGGCGCAACCAACCGCACGCACCTGAAGGATTATGAGGCCGCGGCGCGCGCGCACCCCGAAGCGCGGGTGATCCTGCGCACCCATCCGAGCAACTTCCGCATCACCGGCTTCACCAGCGCGCCGTCGGTCAGGGATCTGGCCACATTCGCCCACGCGCGCGGCATGCTGCTGGTGGAGGACCTTGGCGGCGGGGCTCTGGTGGATCTGACCCCTTACGGAATCGCCGACGAACCGATGGTGCAGGACAGCCTGCGCGCAGGTGTCGACCTGGTGATCTTCAGCGGCGACAAGTTGTTGGGGGGCCCCCAAGCGGGCGTGATCGCCGGACGGCGCGACCTGATCGACGCTTTGAGCGGCCATCCCCTGGCCCGCGCGCTCCGCCTGGACAAACTTTCGCTCGCCGCATTGGCGGCGACGCTGCGCCTCTATCGCCCGCCCGCCAACCCGATCGAGCGTGTCCCCGTGCTGCGGATCCTGACCCAAAGCGTCGAGGTGATCGCGCGACGCGCGGCGGCGCTGCGAACGCTGCTCGCCACCCTGGAGGGCGTCGAAGCGGAGATCGTCGAGACGAACAGCTACGCCGGCGGCGGGGCCATGCCGATGCACGCCTTGCCGAGCCGCGCCCTGGCGCTGAACTCGCGCGGCCTGAGCGCCGAAAGCCTCGCCCAGCGGCTAAGAACGGGCGAAACCGCCGTAGTCGGACGCATCGAGCGTAACGCCGTGCTTCTGGACATGCGCACGGTCGACGACGCCGAACTGCCGGCGGTGGCGGCGGCGATCAGACGGTCAACGCACTGACCACCGCATCCACGGCGCTACGGGCTTTTTCGCGCATCTCTTCGTCAGTGGCGTCCTGGATCGGGTGGTCGACAAGCACATAGCGCGCATCGACCATGCCCAGGGCCTTGCGTTGCACCTCGGCAGCCTCCGCGAATTCGCTGGAGGCGATGGATACCGCGGGAAGCCCCTGAATTTCGAACCATACGGTGTCGTGCAGACTGCACGTCGTGCATGATCCTCAATCGGCCAGGGCTTCGACCAGAAAGTCGCATTCGGAGGCGATCTTCAGGCGAAGATCGGCGGGACAAGGCTTGGTGAAGGTCGGCTTTTCGTAGCGCTTGACCTTGGCCGCCGGAAACCGCGTCGCCAGCAGCAATTCCATCTCGTCAAGCAGCACATTGCCTCGCGGCTTGCGGATGTCGAGCAAGCCGATCACCCCGGAGACCTTCCCGGTCCGCGGGGTGGTCTGTCGTTCCACCGGAACCCGTTCATCAGTGGGATCCAAAATCGTCGTCATCGACGTCCTCCCTTCGTGTGGTGGAAAGCTATCAGCATTCGATCTTCCTGGAAACGGAGGCCGAGCCCATCGCCCCGGTCGCCCAGCCGTGGAAGGCGGCCGAGAATTTCCCGGCCTCCGAGCCGGCGACAACGATGTGGATGTTGTCGTGACTGGCGAACTTCGGAACCTCCGCGTCGAGCTGATCGGCGGTCATCCTGGCGGCCAGGGCCAGCGGCAGACCGGCGCCGGAGACTTCGTTTGCGACCATATCGCGTAGCGGGCGGCGGGTGACGGCCTGGATCCGGTCGCGCAGACGCGTCTTGGAATAGGGTCCGGCGCTGGTCAGCGACCTGGCGTGTTCCGGACAGACCACCAGCAGCGCGTCGATCGCGGCGCGGCGGATTTTGGGCAGGAACAGTCCCTCCAACCCGAGCCCGAGCGAGCCGGCCACCTGATCGGGTTCGCGGGACTCCTGATCGACGATCTGCACCGGTCCGCTGGTCATGGCGAACGCAGTCACCACCGAATCCTCCGCCTTGAATCCCCGCTCGACGTGCAGCGGGTCCCATGGCGAGCCCTCCTCCCATTCGGCGAAGCACATGCTGAATTTCATCGGATTGCTGAGCGTCGAGCGTTCCACCCCGCCGGGCTTGGCGCCGCCGACATTGCGCACCACCAGCCTCACGGCGCGTCCGATCGTCGCGTTGGCGCGGTTGTCGGGCCCGAGCGCCGCCAGTTTCATGTTCATGCCCAGGCGCGCGCGGATAGGCCCGTTGACGATCAGGACCGGCGAGGCGCCCATGGTGGTGGCCGCGACGCCGTGCATATTGAATTCGTCGGTGCAGACCGCCTCCAGCGCGGCGATCACCACCGGCAGGTATTCCGGCTTGCACCCGGCCATGACCGCATTGATCGCGACCTTTTCCACGGTGGCCGGAGCCAGGTTTGGGGGAACCACGGCGACGATTTCCTGTGGCGCCCGGGCGGTTCCGCGCAGCATGCGCAGGACCCGCTCCGCGGTCGGCGGCACCAGCGGCAGGCCGTCGCTGAAACCCTGGTCGAACATGAATTCGGCGATATCGTCGGCGCTGGCGATCTCGATGCGCCGCGCGCGGATCGGGCTGTCATCGGCTTCGGCCTGCAGCCGATCGTTGATATCGGGGTCCAGGTGTTTGGAGCCGCAGCCTGGCTGCCACTTGGGCAGGGCCGCCCAGTCCACCGGCGCGGGCGGCGCGCTCAGATCCTCGGCGATCTGGCGCGCCAGATCCTCCCACTCCTGACGCACGAAGCCTTCGGTGCGCGCTTTCACCACGCCCTCGGCGTCAGCCCAGAACACCGCCGGGACGATCTCGAAATTCCAGGCGAAGGAGGTCTTGCAGGCGCTCTCATCAAGGAAAGGCAGGGTGAGGCCGTGGCGATCCTTCAGGATCACATTGCCGTCCGCGGTCTGGCCGAGGACCCAGATGTCGGCGTGCGCGCCCCAGGCCTGGTGAAACGCTTCGAGCACCGGCGCCGCCAGGTTGCACGTGTGGCAATCTTCCTTGACGAAGCAGATCAACGCCGGCCGACCGGTCGGGAAGGACCGGGTTGCGCCGGCCATATCCTTGAGCGCGAATTGGGTCTGCGGTGCGCTCATCGGTGTTTCCTCAACTGTGGGCGGATAATCCGCGTCCGGTTCGCCCTGTCCGGATGGCGGAGGTGGATGGGAATCGAACCCACCACACGCCGTTTGGACGTGTCACTGGTTTTGAAGACCAGGGAAGCCACCAGACTCCAGTCACCTCCATCCTCAGCCGACACTAGAGCGCCCCGGCAGAAAATTGGTACTGGTTTTTCGCACCGACCCTGTAACGGGCAAGGGTCATGCGCCAGACACCAACCTGTGTGATGGACATCGGACCCCTGGACCACCTGAGCCGAGCGACCGGAGGCTCCCTATTTGCCGTCCACCGAATAGGCCAGCAGCACATTGAGGCCATTGCCGCCCGTATTCCCGGCGCCATTGAAGCCCGACATGGTGAACACCATGCCATCGGCGATCGTCGGGCCCATGCCGTCGATGCCGCCACCGGGCTGGCCTTTCACGCCATTGACGGTGTCGTAGGTGGTCGCCGTCGTGCTGTCGCCCCAAAGAATCCTGCCCGTCGCCGCGCTATAGGCGCGGAACCACCCATCCACCGTGCCGGAGAACACCACCCCGGGCATGACGCCAGGGGCCGCCGACTGCGCCCGCATGCAAACCCCGGGCGCCCAGTCGCGCGATCGGTCGCCGCGATATTGGCACGGCGCCTTTGGAGCGGGGGTATGCCAGAGCACCTTGCCCGACGCCGGGTCCAGCGCCGTCAGACCGGGCTTGGCCGGCGCCGGCTCCTTGAAGCCGACAATGGTCTTGCCCTGGGGCCGCAACGCCTCGTCGATCAGGTCGAAGAGGTCGGAGTTGGGCGCATAGACCCGCCGGCCGTCGGTGGCGATGCCCCATTCGACCCCGCCGACAATGGAACCCGCGCCCACCCGCGCGCTCCAGCGCCGCTGGCCGGTGGCCGGATCCAGGCCGTGCACGAGACCGGACTTCTGTCCCGCAACGAGAATCTGCCCGCCGCCCTTCAGGTCGATGAGCAAGGGCGAAGCTCCGAAGTCGTAGTCGGGACCATAGTCCTTCGGACAATTGGCGGCCTTTACCGCTTCGAGGCAATTCAGGATGAAGTTATCCGCCTTGGTGAACTGTTGGCGCCAGCGGACCTTGCCGCTGGCGATGTCGATGGCGGCCACCGCATCGGTCCCTTGCGTGGGCGCGTCGGTGTAGCTGTCGCCGGTGCCGACAAAGATCAGCCCTCGCTTCATATCGACCGTCGGCGCCGACCAGATCGCCCCGCCGGCTGGACCGCGCAGCGGCGTCCCGTTGGCATTGACGCCGATCTGCCGCCAGGGCTCGTCGATCACCTCGGTTCGCCAGATGAGCTTGCCGTTTTTCAGGTCCAGGGCCGCCAGGGCGCCGCGAAAAGTGCAGCACGCATAGCTGGGCATGGTCGCGGCGACTTCCTCGCCGGAGCTCACGGGCAAGATCAGTTTGTCGCCGGCGATGACCGGCGTGCCCGTCAGGACCGCGAAGGGATTGGGTTCCACCTCGGCGCTTGCCCACAGCTGCGCGCCGGTCTGGGCGTCGTAGGCGCGAACGATGCGGCCGTCGGCGCCGATGAAGGTGGCCCATCCGCTGGGCGAGATGGGCGAACGCACCACCATCGGTGTCGTGCGCGAGCCGACGCCTGAAACCACCCATCTGACGCAGCCGGTGTGGGCGTCCAGAGCATAGAACTTGCCGCTCTTGTTGGTCATGAACAGCCAGTCGCCGACCACCGTCGGCTGTCCCCCGCCGCTCATGGCGAAGGCCCACTTCACCTTCAGGCGCGGCACATCGGCGACCGAGAGCCCCGGGCGCGGTTGATAGCGGCTGGAGCGGGCGTCGACGCCCATGCTTGGCCAGTCCGTTCCTCCCGCCGTCAGCGCGTCATGTGTCGCGCACATAGGATCTGTTCCCCCGGCGGGCCCGGCGCCGTTCCGCACGGCCGATCCCTCCAACGGCGTCAGGAATCCGGCCACGGCCTCCACCTCGGTGGGGCTGAGGCCAGCCGCCATCGGCGCCATCACGCCCACTTTCAAGGCGCGGAGAATATCGGCGCGCGGCCGCCACTCCAGCGCGCTTCGGCTGGGGGCCCTGGCGATCGGCGGTTCATGGCAGGATTGGCAATGCTGTTGGAATATCTGCTTGCCGTCGGGCGCGGACGACGCCTGCGCCGAGGCGTTTGACGCCAGACTCCAGATCGCGAAGGTTAATCCGAAGGCGATCGCCCCGGTCCAGCTTGCCATGCGCATGCCATGTCTCCCTCGCCGCCAGCCGCGCTCGTGTCGGCGCTTGAGGCGATCCCCTCTGTGGAACTCAGCGTCCGCGATCCCGTCGGCCCCGTCAACTGTGAGGATCGTCGCGCGACTGAAGGCGCTAACTCAAACGTCGTTCATTCCAGCGCCGCTTTGCGGCGCCAGACCGTGGGTAAGGCCAACTTGATTTGACAAGTCACACACCAGGGCGTGGCCTTGCGAAATCAACCCCTCCAACCGAGGAAACTCCCGTCATGGCATTAAGCGCCCATCAAATGGAGAGGCTGGCGCTACATAGCGCCTTTGGACTGCACCTGATCGCCAAGTGGATGGCGACGCGGACGGATGTTGATCCAGAGATACGCGAGCGCCTGGCGACTCATCTTGAGGCGATCGACGGCGTTCTGGTCCACAACGGCCACGACTGGATCGCGGCCGAGATCGAAGCTACCGAGGCCGCCCTTCACGTCTGACGAACGGCGGCCGCGCAGGCCATCGAACAGTGCTCATCCCTGCGGACTGATCCCTAGGCGGATGGCTGTAATGGATCAGTCAGAACGGCCCAAAAAAAAGCCGGTCGCGATCAGGTCTTGTCGCCCTTCACCGCCTCGCTGGCGACGGCCATGGCGAGCGCCGGGTTCATTGCGTCGACCATGGCGGTCGGCATCAGAATCGTCGCGCCGCGCTCCTTGGTGGTCTCGTAGATGATGTTCATGGCCCGCAACTGCAGCGCGGCGGGATGATTTGCGTAGGCGATCGCCGCCTGCACGAACTGTTCGGCCACGGCGACCTCGGCCGAGCCCAGAATCACCCGGGCCTGCTTTTCGCGCTCGGCCTGGGCCTCGCGAGACATCGCGTCCTGCAACGCTTCGGGGATGGCGACATCGCGGATCTCCACCGACATGATGGTCACGCCCCAGACGCCCGTCTTGCCGGCGATGGTCTCGCACAGGCGCGCGTCGATGGCGTGGCGGTCGCTGAGCAGAGAGGCCAGCATCGAGGCGCCGATCATTTCCTGCAACGAGGTCTGGGCGACTCGCCCGATGGCGGTGCGATAGTCGGTAATCTCCAGCGCCGCCTGGCGCGCGTCGTGGACGCGCCAGAAGATGATGGCGTCGACGTTCACCGGCACGGTGTCCTTGGTCAGCACACGCTCGGCGTTGAAGCCGGTGGTCTGCACCCGCTCGTCGATGACCGCGACGATACTGTCGAGCACGGGCACGATCCAGAACAGGCCTGGCCCCTTGACCCCCTGCAGCTTGCCGGCGCGCAGCACCACGAACTTCTGCCAGGTGTTGGCCATCTTCAGCGACAGCAGCACGATCACGGCCGCCAGGATGAACGGCGCGCCCACGACGACGTTGACGAACTGAACCAGCGCCATGCCGATCGCGCCCAGCGCGACGGCGGCGAAAAGAGCTATGGGATTCATGACGCGTTTCCTCTGGAATGCGGGTCCATCATGGACCCCCACGCCATCCCGCGCCAGCATTGGTTAGGGAGGGCCTCCGGAACGGCGCCCTCCCAGCATAGCCAGATACTAGGAATAGATCTCGAACAGGCCGGCGCCGCCCTGGCCGCCGCCGATGCACATGGTCACCACGCCCCACTTCGCCTTGCGGCGGGCGCCTTCCTGCAGGATGTGGCCGGTGCAGCGGGCGCCGGTCATGCCGAAGGGGTGGCCGATGGCGATGGAGCCGCCGTTGACATTGTATTTCGCCGGATCGATGCCGAGCTTGTCGCGCGAATAGAGGCACTGGCTGGCGAACGCTTCGTTCAGCTCCCACAAGTCGATGTCGTCGACCGTCAGGCCGAAACGCTTGAGCAACCGGGGCACCGCGAATACCGGGCCGATGCCCATCTCGTCAGGCTCGCAACCCGCGGCGGCCCAGCCGACGAAGCGGCCCATCGGCTTGACGTTGCGGCGTTCGGCTTCCTTGGCTTCCATGAGCACGACCGCGGCGGCGCCGTCGGACAGCTGGCTGGCGTTGCCGGCCGTGATGTATTTGTCGGGGCCCTTGACCGGCGGCAGCTTCTGCAGGCCTTCAAGCGTCGTGTCGGGACGATTGCACTCGTCCTTGGTCACCACATAGTCGACGATGCTCTCTTCCTTGGTGTCCTTGTTGACCACTTTCATCTTGGTCTTCATCGGCACGATTTCGTCGCGGAACTTGTCGGCCTGCTGAGCCGCGGCCATGCGGCGCTGCGACTCAAGCGAATATTCATCCTGGTACTCGCGGGAGACCTTGTAGCGCTCGGCCACGATGTCGGCGGTGTCGATCATCGCCATGAAGATCGCCGGCGCGACGCTGGTCAGTTCCGGATCGACCGCTTCGCGGGGCATGCCGCCGCCGGCGATCGAAATGCTCTCGACCCCACCGGCCACGATGCAATCGGCGTTGTCGCCGCGGATGCTGTTGGCGGCCATGGCGATCGACTGCAGGCCCGACGAACAGAAGCGGTTGATCGAGACCCCGGCGGTCGTCACCGGCAGGCCCGCGAGCAGCGCGGCCTGGCGGCCGATGTTGGCGGCGCCGTGGGCGTTGTTGCCCAGATAGCAGTCCTCGACAAAATCCTTTTCCACGCCGGCCCGCTCGACGGCGTGCTTGATCGCATGGGCGGCCATGGTCATCGGCGGGGTGACATTGAACCCGCCGCGTCCGGCCTTGGCGAGCCCCGTGCGGGCGTATGAGACTATGACGGCTTCGCGCATGATCAGTTCCTTTGACGGCGTTTCCTGACCGACTCCGATGACATGTCGGACCCCGCCCTGACAATCGTCTTTTTGCGGTCGCGGCGCCGACAAAGGCCCTGATTCAGCGAAGATCGCGAGGTTCCTGGTCCCGCGGCTCCCAGTCGCCATCGAATTTCGGCATCAGCGCGATGATGGCGATCACCCCGCCGACGATGATCACCAGCGTGGCCAGTTGCCCGACGGTCGGGCCGTCGTCCCGCTGGGCGAGCCGTTCGCCAGCCGGTTGCCGCCAGCCGACCGGCATCGCCCCGGCGACGCCGCAGCGGGTCGTGGTTCCATTCGCGGTCCGGCATGTCGGCGCGGCCGCGGCGGCCGTGGCGAGCGCCATCGCGAGCAGGGCGATCGGACGGGCGATCCATGTACGCATGCCGCGACTCCGGTTCGACAACACCCTCCGATGTTAGCACCCGGGGCGGCGCGTGCGATTCACAATCCAGTTGACCGGCGCGACGGCCGGTCCCGCGTCGTCGTTGCGCTGGCGCGGCCGACGTGTACGTTGGGCGCAAACAAGAAAGTCTAGGAGGAGACCGCCATGAATCTCGTGGAACTGTTATCGCTGATCGCCGGCTTGATGACGATGGCCGCGCCGGCCATGCAGGCGATCAAGACGATCCGCACGCGAAACGTCGAGGGCCTGGCGGTTTCGACCTACATCATGCTGATGGCGCTTGGCTGTTTCGCGGTGCTCATCGGCGTTCAGTACCGCGTCGTCACCATGACCAGCCTCAACGCCCTGGGCATGTTGTTCAATGTCGCCATCCTGTTTCTGCTGTCGCGACGCGCCCTGTTCAGCTTCTTTGGCGGGCTTGCCGTCCTCGTCGCGATCACGGGGCTCGTCGCGCCCTGGTTCCTGACCGGACTGATCACGACCCGCTGGGCCGAACCGGTCGGCTTTGTCTATGGCCTGGTGGCCGCAAGCACCTTCGTCCCCCAGGTGTTGATGACCTGGAAGACGCGCGAGGTGTCGGCCCTTTCACTGCCCAACCTGGCCCTGATGTCGGCGGGCATGGTGATCTGGATCGGCGTCGCCACGGTGCTCGGCAACTGGTCGCTGATTTTCTGGAACAGCATTCTCTTCCTGTGCGTCGCCGAGCTGCTGCGCATGAAGCTGGTGGTCGAGCGTTCAGGCGCCCGGACCGCTGGCGTGGCCGCGCCGCTCGAACCGCTCGTCTGAACGTCGCTTCTCGCGACCCTGGCAAGGCGATTAGGATTCCTGTCGGCTCGGCGGTTGGCGACCATGGTATCGTGGCGGCATGACCCTTTCGAGTGACCCGCGCCATGACCAAGGCCCTGCCTGACACCCTCCCCTCTCGCAACGCCGCGATCGCCGTCGTCGGCGCCGGCGACTATATCGGCGGGGCGATCTGCGAAGCTTTCGCGGCGGAGGGCTACCGGGTGTTCGGCGGCCGTCGTGGCGGTGAGAAGCTCGCGCCATTGCGGGCGAAAATCGAAGCGGCGGGCGGGCGCTTCGAAGGGCGGTCGCTGGACGCCCGACTGGAGGATCAGGTCGCCGAGTTCATGGCCTGGGCGGATGAAGAGCAACCGCTCGAGGCGGTGATCTTCAATGTCGGGGGCAATGTGAATTTTCCGCTTCTGGACACCACCGAGCGGGTCTTCCGCAAGGTCTGGGAAATGGCCTGCGAAGCCGGATTCTTCACCGGTCGCGAGGCGGCGCGCAGGTTGCTGGCGCGCGGCGGCGGCTCGATTTTCTTTACCGGCGCCACAGCCTCGATGCGCGGCGGGTCAGGCTACGCCGCCTTCGCCAGCGCCAAGGCGGGGCTGCGCGCCCTCGCTCAATCCATGGCGCGTGAACTGGGCCCCAGGAATATCCATGTCGCTCATCTGATCATCGACGCCGGAGTCGACACCGCTTTCGTGCGCGACCGAATCGCCAAGGCGCGGGGCGCGACGGCGCTCGACAACCTGGCGCCCGACACATTGATGGACCCCGCCTCTATCGCCCGCGCCTATCTGCATCTGCATCGCCAGAGTCGCGACGCCTGGACCTTTGAGCTCGACCTAAGACCATTCGCGGAGACCTGGTGATGACCGACCCTGAGTTCCTTTTCGATTTTGGCAGCCCCAACGCCTATCTGGCGCACAAGGTGATCCCGGAAATCGAGGCGCGCACGGGCGCAAGCTTTATCTATGTGCCGGTATTGCTGGGCGGTGTCTTCAAGGCCACTGGCAATCGCTCGCCCATGGAGGCGTTCGCGGGCATTCCGGCCAAGCTCGCCTATGAAGGCAAGGAGCGCGACCGTTTCGTGCGCAGACACGGCCTCAGCCGGTTCGCGCCCAACCCGCATTTCCCTGTCAACACCCTGGCGATCATGCGCGGCGCTGAAGCGGCCCGCACCCTTGGGGTGTTCGAGGCTTATATCGAAGCCGTGTTCGCGGCCATGTGGGAACAAGGCGCGAAGATGGATGATCCGGCGGTGATCGCGGCCGTGCTCACCAAGGCCGACCTGCCCGCGGAAAAGCTGATGGCCCTGACGCAGGATCCTGTGGTCAAGGAACGTCTGCTGACCAGCACGACGCGGGCGGTGGAGCGCGGTGTGTTCGGAAGTCCGAGCTTCTTCGTCGGCGACGACCTTTTCTTCGGCAAGGACAAGCTGGGTGAGGTCGAGACGGCGATCGCCGCCGCGGCCTAGGCCTCTGGCGCGGGTCGCGATGAGGCTTTATCGCCACGCTCTCTGACGCGAAGCCTTGAGAAACACCCATGCCCCACGCTGAAGCCGCCGAGGTCGAACAGATCCGCGAGGCCGTCCGCGCCCTGTGCGCCCGCTTTCCTGGAGAGTACTGGCGCAAGGCCGACCGCGAGCGGGCCTACCCGACGGAATTCGTCCAGGCCATGACCACGGCAGGGTACCTCGGGGTCCTGATCCCCGAGGCTTACGGCGGCAGCGGCCTGGGGTTGTCGACGGCCTCGGCTATTCTTGAGGAGGTTCACGCCAGCGGGTGCAACGCCGCCGCCCTGCACGCCCAGATGTACACGATGGGCACGGTGTTGCGGCATGGATCCGACGCGCAAAAGCGGCAATGGCTGCCCAAGATCGCCACCGGCGAGGCGCGCCTGCAAGCCTTTGGGGTGACGGAGCCCACTGCCGGCACCGACACGACGTCGATCTCGACAACGGCGACCCGGCAGGGCGACAGCTACGTGATCAATGGCCAGAAGGTATGGACCTCTCGCGCCGCCCATTCCGACCTGATGGTGTTGCTGGCGCGCACGACGCCCAAGGACCAGGTCGCGCGAAAGGCCGATGGGCTGAGTGTCTTCCTGCTCGACATGCGCGTTGCGCAGACCAAGGGGATGACGATCAAGCCCATCCGCACCATGATCAACCATTCCACGACCGAGGTGTTTTTCGACAACCTGGAGATCCCCGCCGACAGCCTGATCGGCGAGGAGGGCAAGGGCTTTCGCTACATCCTGGATGGCATGAACGCCGAGCGGATCCTGATCGCGGCCGAGTGTATCGGCGACACACGCTGGTTCGTCGACAAGGCCGCCGCCTACGCCAAGGAACGGATCGTGTTCGGTCGGCCGATCGGCCAGAATCAGGGCGTCGCCTTCCCGATCGCCCGGGCGCACGCCCAGGGGCGGGCGGCCAAGCTAATGACCTATCATGCCGCAGATCTCTATGAACGTGGTCAGCCTTGCGCCGAGGAAGCCAACTCCGCAAAGCTCCTGGCCTCGGAAGCCTCCTGGGCGGCGGCGGACACCTGTCTGCAGACCCATGGCGGGTTCGGCTTTGCCGAGGACTATGACATCGAGCGCAAGTTCCGCGAGACTCGCCTCTATCAGATCGCCCCGATCTCGACGAATCTGATCCTCAGCTTCCTCAGCGAACACGTGCTGGGACTCCCCAGGTCCTATTGACGGCGATCACTGCTTCTTGAGGTGGTAGACATAGTCGTTGAGCCCGACCTGGGCATGTGTCGCGTCGACGAAATGGAAGTCGAACTCGCAGCCCGTTTCCAGAGTTCGGGTCTGGCTGTTGTGAAATCCCAGGCCCGCCGCGACCTTGACCGGGTCGACCGACGCAGTCTTCGCGTGCATCTCCCCAAACGCGCCCTGGAACAGCATGTCGGCCGCATAGTCGGTCAGCCGGTAGTGAGCCGCGGGGCAGGGAAACGGCGGGGGACCGTTTATCCCTCGCGGCCGGATGGCGATGACATGGCCTCGCAGGCGGGCCGGTTCAGCGTCATCGAGTGGATGGGCCGGATCCGCCCACGGGGCCCGGGTCGCACCCGCCACCCTCCAGTCGCCGAGGTAGAACGGCGTGGCCGCATACGATGTTCCGGCGAAGGCGGCGAAAATGGCCGCCAGCCACACATAGGCGCGCTTGCAATCGCGATCAGGCAAGATCATCGGCCTCCATCATGGCCTGACGGCGCCGCAGACTTTCGGCCGGCCAGTACCGTTCGCGATCATAGTAGACTTCAACCGCCGCGGCTCCGTCAGGGAGGCGCACCCAAGGCTGCTTCGAGCGCGTGAAGATATGGATATCGGGGGGTAGCTGGTCGGGTTTGTCCAGGGTGCCAACTCGCACAAAAGCCACGCGAGGCCCGGCTCCGGCGTAGTGGCTCCAGACCGCCACATGACAGACCGGACACCGGACGATCTGTTGGCCCCTGCCGCTGTCGGACGGCGTGGTGACGGTAACCGGAGCGCCCCTGACGAGAGACAGCCGGTCGGATTCGATCAAGGCGTTCAGCGCGAACGATGTCCCCGTCTCCCGCTGGCAGGATCGGCAATGGCAACAATGGACATAAAGAGGGCGGCTGGCCATGCGATATCGTATCGCGCCGCAGGCGCATTCGCCTTCGAAGGTGTCTTCAGTCACGGTGCACGCCAAAGGCCCGGCTTTTTGAGCGAGCCTAGGGTAACGCTGCCTGGCCAAAACGCCAACCGGATCGCCTCGCCGCTGGCCGCGTCTCAAGGTATGGCCGTCGTAAGGCCGCGCACGGCCCGCGCGGCAATCATGTGCTCCCGCCAGGTAATGTATAACGTCGAGGCGACGACGATGGCCGCCCCGAGCAGAGTGCTGGTGTCGGGAACCTCGCTAAACAGGAAATAGCCAACCGCGGCGGCGAAGACCAGGCGGGTATAGTCGATCGGCGCCATCACGGCCGCATCCGCGGCCTGCATGCCTTTTATGTAGGTGACCTGATTCACGGTCGCGATGACGCCCATCAGGCATAACAGCATCAGGTCGGTTGGGTGCGGCCAGCGCCAGTCCATGACGGCCGTCGGCAGGGTGAACAGGAAGCCCAGCGACGCGCTCCAGTACAGAAGCGTCGATGGAGCGTGATCGCGCGTCAGCGTCTTAAGGCCGGTCACGGTAAACGCGAACAGCAGGGAGGAAGCCAGCATCGCCAGCTGCGGCGCGCCGATCGCCATCCCGCGAGCGCCATGACCCATCATCACCAGAACGCCGGCGAAGCCGACGACCGCGGCGCCGACCCGCCGAGGGCCAACGGCCTCTTTCAGCAGCACGGCCGCCAGCGGCACAAGCCATAGAGCCCGAGTGAACGAAAGGGCGTTGGCCTCGGCCAGAGGTAACATCTGAAAAGCGTAGAACTGCAAAATCAGCGCCAGCGATCCCGCGCTGGATCGGAAGATCAGCAGCCCCGGCCGCGTCGTCGCGAACGCGCCTTTCGGGTCACGAAGGATCCAAGGGGCAAGGATGAACAGTCCAGCGGCCTGCCGATAGAATGCCTGCAGGGTCGGCGGGTAGTCCTGACCGAGAAACTTCACCAACGTCGTCATGGCGGTGAAGGTCACCGCCGAGAGAAGCATCCACAGGGCGCCGCGCAAGGTTGGTGTGAGCCTCGAGCTTGGCCCTCGTGCCGGGAAGGAGTCGCTGGAAAGGTTCATCCTTGGCGCGCGTTAAGGCTCCTGGACGGGTCCGTCGAGGTCAATCTGTTGCGCGGAAACCACACACTGGCGCAATCCGATAGCCTTCCAGGACGCAATTCGTCGGTCCTGGACCGACCGCTCGTAGACGGCGGGGGTTCGTTCTCAGGCCGGAGGCGTTCGTGGGACCGCCTCGCCGGAAAGATGTGGTCGTCCCTGCCCCTGCGTAATTTGACGCTCACGACCGAGAAAACGTCCTGAAGGTTGGCGGATGAGCGCCAAGTGTTCCGGGATGATCACAAGAGAACACCGCCCATTCCAGAGTAGGGTTTTAACGTTAAATTTACGCCGTATTCACCATGACCGTGTAATATTCACTCGTTCTGTTCTTTGTGTTAAACGCCGCCATCGGCGTTTCATGCGTAATTTGTCTCTTGGGGGTGACGTTGAACGCCCTGATTGGTGGGACAATAAAGACATAGGGCCGAAATCCCGGCAGGATCGATCGGTTTGAAGTCCCAATGGACACGGACCCTCCGTCGCCGAGCCTTGAATGAGTCTTGCATGGCCAAAATTTTACGTGTAAATACCTAACCTCCACGTTCCGAGGGGTACGATGCGTGCGGTTTCAATAATTGCCGGTTTGGCGTTGGTGATGGCGGGTTATTTCAACCTGCCCACGAACTATGCGACTGAGATACCCGGGTTCTTCCATGGCGTGTTCCAGGGCGTGGTGTCTCCGCTCACGCTCGTGTTCGGGTGGATTTGGAATGTCCGCATCTACACCTCGCCCAATGCCGGTTGGCTGTACGATCTCGGCTGGATGACCGGCCTGCTGGCATTCTTTGGCGCCGCCAGTTTCGCCGTCAAACAATAGGGCCCTCAGGGCAAAATCCTAAGCGGGGCGATATGAGCCTGGCCGTGGCCTAGGACCTCGTCCCTGGCTTAACCGATACCTGTGACCGAACGTGGCGGCAGGCCGCCGACCGGTGTATCTCATCACGCAGTGTCCGTCTGAATCCATCATGTGTGGCGGTGGATCTGACGAAGACGACTCGCCAAATCCGGTCGGCGCCCCCACATTGAGGGTCGACGGAACACAACCCCTTGCGCGCAGGAGCCCAGGCATGACCGACACCCCCGAATACACCCCGCCCAAGGTATGGGTCTGGAACAAGGAGAACGGCGGTCGGTTCGCCAATATCAACCGCCCGATCGCCGGCCCGACCAGCGAGAAAGCCCTGCCCGTCGGCCGTCATCCTCTGCAGCTCTATTCCCTGGCGACGCCGAACGGCATCAAGGTGACTGTGATGCTGGAGGAGTTGCTCGCCGCCGGCCATTCCGGAGCGGAGTACGACGCCTGGCTGATCCGCATCAATGAAGGGGACCAGTTCACCAGCGGTTTCGTCGACGCCAACCCGAACTCCAAGATTCCCGCACTGGTGGACCACAGCGGCCCGGCCCCGATCCGGGTGTTCGAGTCCGCGGCGATCCTCATGCATCTGGCGGAGAAATTCGGCGCCTTTCTGCCCACGGACGTCAAGACGCGCGCCGAGTGCCTGTCGTGGCTGTTCTGGCAGATGGGCAGCGCGCCCTATCTCGGGGGCGGGTTCGGCCACTTCTACGCCTATGCGCCGTTCAAGATCGAATACGCGATCGACCGCTTCGCCATGGAGGTGAAACGTCAGCTCGACGTGCTCGACCGCCGTCTCGGCGAAAGCGCCTACCTGGCCGGGGACGCCTATACGATCGCCGACATGGCCGTATGGCCTTGGTACGGGGCGCTGGCCAAGGGCATGCTCTATGGCGCGGGTGAATTCCTGCAGGTCCAGGACTACAAGAACGTGCAGCGCTGGACGGACGAGATCGCCGCTCGTCCGGCGGTGAAGAGAGGCCGCATGGTCAACTGCGCCTGGGGCGACCCAGCCGGTCAGCTTCATGAGCGGCATGATGCGAGCGATTTCGACACCAAGACCCAGGACAAGGTGGCCGCCGCGGCCGAGTGACCGCGGCGCGCCCGGCGCCAACTACCTGGCCGCGTTCAGGATAAGCTCCCGTTCCAACGCCCAGGCCCGGCTTCCGGGCGAGATCAATTCGACATGCCCCTCGCCGCTGACAACGCGGCGTTCGGGCTCCGGACCCTTTCGGGCCATCCGCTTGGCGTACGCCTGCGCGAACTCGGGCGGGGCGATTGGGTCTTCGGTGGCGTTGACCAGAACGACGCGGGCGGAGGGGGACGGCAGTCTCGCTGGAGAGGTGTCCGCGTAGACATCCGGGCGCTCGGCGGTCGACGCGCCGACCAATCCGCGCACCGAACTCGCATCGCAGGTGTCCCCCGGCGGCGTCGACGCCGCTTCCAGATCCGGGAGACCGCCAAGGCTGACGGCCTCGTGGATCGGTAGCGGGCGCGCGCGGTACAGCGGGTCGCCGGGCTTTATCTGGGCCCGGGCGGCCAGCCACAAGGCAAGATGGCCGCCGGCGGAATGGCCTACCACCACCACCCTGTCGAGCCGCAGGCGGTAGACGCTCGCCTGCGCGCGCACGGCGTCGGCGGCGCCGGCCACATCCTCGAAGGTCCCAGGATAGCCACCCCCGGGCCAATCGATCCCCCGGTACTCAATGTTCCACACGGCGGCGCCGCCCCGGCGAAGGTCGTCGGCGATCCAGTTCATGATGCTCGCCTTGGCGACATGGCTGCGCCAGCACCCGCCATGGATGAGGATCACGAGGGGGTAAGGGCCAGGGCCGGCCGGAAGCCACAAATCCGCGCTCTGCAACGGATCGCCCCCCAAGGCGATATGGCGATTTGGCTCCGGCATGGGCCGGCGCATCAGATCAGGCCAGTCCATGAGCGCCGAGGCGGGCGCCGCGAAAAGCAGCGCCGCGATTGCAAGCGCGCCGACAAATCCCGCCGCGCGCCGGGGAAGACGACGTTGCTCGCTAGCCATGCCGCCATTCTAGTGGACCGGTTCGAGAAGGGCGAGACAGCCCGCGCCGACACGTCAAAGGCCTCCCGCCGACGTCGGAAGGAGGTCAGCCGTCGGAAGACCATCAAGCCTCTGTGTTTCCGCCAAATCAGTCCTGCTCGGGTGATTCCACCCGCCTGGCGAATGCGCTAGAACCGCCCTGGCCCTGAGGGCCCGCTGGAGTGTGTCGCCGTGATCAGACCTGTTCTTTCCTGTTGCGCGATACTGGCCGCGGCGTCTTTCGCGAATGTCGCCGGCGCCGCGAATTCAGGTTCGATAAGCGTCACCCACGCCTGGATCCGCACCCCGCCGTCAGGCGCCGCGACAGCCGCGGGTTACGTCACCGTGGTCAATCGCGGGACGATCGCCGACGCTCTGCTGGGTGGCGCGACGCCGGCCGCGGGAGCGGTGGAACCGCACACCATGTCGATGGCCGGAGGCGTCATGCGGATGCGTCTGGCCAGCGGCGGCTTCCCCATCGCGCCGGGCGCGACGCTGACCCTCTCTCCCGGCGGCGATCACCTGATGCTGACTGGCCTCAAGCGACCCCTCAAGTCCGGTGAGCATATCGCGGCCACCCTGCGCTTTGCCCGCGCGGGTTCGGTCAAGGTCGATTTCCAGGTCCAGTCCGGCCCAGGGGTCGCGCCCGGGTCGATGGCCGGGATGAAGATGAACTAAGCTTAACCTCCGCCCCCTGGACGCCGGACGTCGGCGCGACCACATAGGCGGTCACCAACCGTGAGACCCCCTCCATGACACCTGACGAACGCAATCTGCTGCAAGGTTTCCTGCGGGACCTCGTGCAAACCCGAGGCGTCAACAAGGACGCGGAGGCCGAGGCGATGATCTTCGACGCGTTAAGGACCTCGCCTGACGCGGCATACGTCCTTGTCCAGCACGCGGTGATGTCCGATCAGGCGCTGCATCACGCCCAGGATCAGATTGCCCAGCTCCAGGCGCGAGTTGCGTCAATGCCCGTCTCGAACGCACCGGCGGGCTTCGGCGCCGCGCAGCAAGGGCCCTGGGGTCAGCCGCAGCCTGCGGCCCCGCAAGGACAATGGCAAACACCACCTCAGCCTATGCCCGCACAGGGCCAATGGCAGACGCCGCCCCAGCCCATGCCGCCTCAGGGTCAGCCAATGATGCAGCCGTCCGCGCCGTTTGTCGGCTCCGGCCCGTTCTCCAGCGGCGGCGGTCTGGGCAACTTCCTGCGCACCGCGGGGACGATGGCCGCGGGCGTCGCCGGGGGCGAGCTCTTGTTCAGCGGCGTTTCAAGTCTGTTTGGGGGTGGTCACCAGGGTTTTGGCGGCGGCTTTGGCGGCCAGCCCACTGAGGTCATCAACAACTACTACGATGACGACAATTCTGGCGGTGGAGACGATTCCAGCTACGGCGGGGACGATTCCAGCGACAGCTAAAGGCCCAGCCCCTCAATCGCTTCAAGCAGCGCCTCGAAACCAACAGTCTGATGCGCTCTAAGGCCCAAGGCCTGGGCCGCGCGGACGTTCGTCGCCGAATCATCGAAGAAAACAATGTCGCCCGGCGCTCTTCCGAGGCTCGCGATCACGTGCTCGAAGATCTCCGGGTCGGGCTTCACCGCCCCGACGATGTGCGAGGAGAAGGCGTGATCGGCGCACGCCCGCACCGCCGCGAGGCGCTCCCAGTCCACGACATTGCAGTTGCTGAGGATCGCCACCGCATGGCGCACGTGCAGGCGTTCGAGCAGCTCAAGCGCGCCAACATAGGGCCCGCGCACCCAGGTTCGGAAGGATGCGAGGAACGACTCGGGCTCAAGCGGCAGGCCCCATTGCTCGACAAAGTCCTTCGCGAACGCATCGGCGTCGATGTGACCGCGTTCGAAACGCCGCACGGCCTCTGTTCGCAGCCAGCGATCGCGCAACGACTCAGCGTCCGGAGCTTCGGGCCACAGCCGCGCCAGCTCATCGAAGATCGCATTCTCGACCAGGACACCGCCCAGATCGAAGAGGAGCACCGGGCGGCCAGACCGCGCCGCCCGGCTGGCCGCCGCGACGCCCAAGACCTAGAGTCCGCCGAGCAGGTCGCGCTTGCCGACCGCGACGCCGTTGTGCCGCAAAATATCGTAGGCGGTGCTGATGTGAAAATAGAAGTTCGGCATCGCCAGATTGAGCAGCATGGCCTGCCCCGTGAAGGGGTAGTCCTGGCCCTGCATCTTGATCGTGATCGACTTGACCGCCGCGCCTTCCATCTGTTCGGGCTTAATCGTTGCGATAAAGGCGATCGTCGAGGCGATCCGCGCCTGAAGCTCTTCGAAGGTGGTCTCGGTGTCGGGATGAGAGGGGATTTCGACACCGGCAAGCCGCGCGACGGCGCCCTTGGCGGCGTCGCAGGCGATCTGCACCTGGCGGCTCAGGGGAAACATGTCGGGGGCCAGGCGGGCGCTGGTCAACACCATGGGATCGATACCGCGAGTCTGAGCCGACTCGGCGCCCTTGCGCAGGATCGCCGAGAGGTTGTTCAACATCCGGATGAACACGGGCGAGGACGAGTCATAGATCGTGAAGGACATGAACGTGCCTGTTTTGAGGGTTTGCAACCGGTGGCGCGAAGGCGCGTCGGCAGGGCCGACGCCTACACGATGAGGCGTCGCTTGGCGATGGCCAGCTGATGGCGCTCAAGGCCGAACCGCGCGTCGGCGCGGCCGAGGACCGTCGCCACGGTGTTCAACGCATGCGCCGTCTGGCCACTGGCCTTCTCATCTTCATGACCGCCATCTTCCTGGCGGCCCGCGCCGCGCCGCATCACTGGATCTGGGCAGGCTATGTGAAGGCGTTCGCCGAAGCGGCCATGGTCGGCGCCTGCGCCGATTGGTTCGCGGTCACCGCCCTGTTCCGGCGGCCATTTGGCCTGCCGATCCCGCATACGGCCATCATCCCACGCAACAAGGACCGGATCGGCGAGGCGCTTGGCGACTTCATCGCCGGGAACTTCCTTACACCCGCGGTGCTGGACGAGCGGCTGCGGCGCCTGGAACCGTCGCGGCGGCTTACCGAGTGGCTCGGCGAGGCGCGGAACATCGAGCGCACCGCCGATCGTATCGCCGAGGTGCTGTCGCACCTGGTCCAGCCAGGCGAGGAGTGGCGCGAACTCATCGGCGACACGCTCCGACGCGCCGCCGAAAACCGCCCCCTCGCGCCAACCGTCTCGCGACTTCTGGACTGGCTTTGGCGAGAGCCCGGGGTGCAACGTGGCCTCAATCGCTCGATCGAAATGCTGGCGCGCTATCTCGCGGAGCATGGCGATTTCATCCAGACGCGGATGACGAATGTCACCTGGCGTTGGACGCCGAAGTGGGTCGACAAAATACTGGCCGAACGCCTGACCCGGGGCCTGCTGTCGTCGATGGAAGGGCTGGACGCTCCCGATCACCCCTGGCGTGCCGACCTCAATCGCAGCGTCGAGGAGGCGATCGTACGGCTGGCCAGCGACCCGGACCTGATCGAGCGCGGCGAGGTTTTGAAGGCCCGCTGGCTCAACAATCCGCAAATGCCCGAACAGATGGCGTCTATCTGGTCGCCAGCCTCCGAGACGCCACGGGCCGGTCCC
>Ga0209067_10000166_pt1 | contig 45370 bp, 38 predicted proteins | sample ColStrG_CSR_2013_FD_187199 | JGI IMG/M metagenome (GOLD analysis project Ga0209067, IMG submission 187199) | Freshwater sediment microbial communities in response to fracking from Pennsylvania, USA - Cold Stream Run_MetaG_CSR_2013 (SPAdes)... | ecosystem: Environmental > Aquatic > Freshwater >... | reverse complement strand
TGCCAATAGTTGTCCACAAACCATGGATTGATAAATAGACGTCTAAATAATTGAAGATCAGAGCATTAAATGATAACATTCCGCTAATGTTGATAAATGTGAATTTATGTGGAAATCTTTAAAGCCTTTATCTAAGTAGCTGGAATTAAACATTTTAATGTTTTATTTCATCCAACTTACATCCCAACTTTAGTCTCTTCAAAAATTGATTCCTACAATCATTGTTCCGGTAAAATATTCAAAAATAATATTCCAGCACCTCGCTTAATATTCCTTACTTTGAACGCCAGAAAAACGATGACGCGAAAATTATTGCTTCTTGTATACTTTGCCCTGCCCCATACTTTATTGAGCCAGGAATTGGTAAGGTTACCAGAACTTCAAAAGTTGATTCACCAGCCAGGTTCCGTAAAGGTTATCAATTTCTGGGCCACGTGGTGTGCCCCTTGCGTAAAAGAGATGCCCTTATTGGAAAAGTTGAACGAGGATGATAAAAACACCAAGGTGATTCTTGTCAGTATGGATTATGATCTTGATCCTGATCCGGCAAAAGTGAAACGGTTTATTGACCGAAAGAAGATACGTTCCAAAGTAGTTATCCTGGCAGAAGAAAATCCAAACGAGTGGATTGAGAAAATAGATAAAAGCTGGACAGGAGCGCTGCCATCAACCTTGGTCATTAACCCGGATTCAGGGAAAAGAAAATTTATGCAAGGCGAGTTGAAGGAAGGCGATTTGGAAAAACTTATTCAAGAAGTCTCAAAATGAGATGCCTGCCAAGTTTCATTATTTTTACCCTCCTGGGTCTTCTCTTAACGAACTGTGGGAAAAAGGAAGTGATCGTAATTACCCAAGAAAACAAACGAGAGACTTTACTTGCTTATGGAAAGCTAAATCGCGAAAGGGACGTAAGCATTGAAACTGGCTTTGGCACCATTCGCCTTAGGCTTTATGATGAAACGCCCTTGCATCGCGCTAATTTTATCAAGTTGATCAAAGATGGATATTATGATCAGGCTGAATTTTACCGGATTGTAGAAAACTTTGTCGTGCAGGGTGGAGTACCGATGAAAAAACTGGATTACACTATCCCCGCAGAATTTAATCCAAAATTTTTCCACAAAAAAGGGGCACTGGGTATGGCTCGGTTGGATGACAATAATCCAGGCAAAGAATCTTCGTCCACCGAATTTTATATCGTTCACGGAAACAAATATGCCGATTGGGAATACGAAGAAGAGGAAAAAAATAATGGGTTAACCACATCAGCTGAGCAACGGAAACTTTACACCACCGTCGGGGGAGAGATGTCGTTGGATACGCAGTACACCGTTTTTGGAGAAGTCGTGGAAGGTCTAGAGGTGATTGATAAAATGGCCAGGGTTAAGGTTTACAGTTCAGAACGGCCATACAAAAAAATTCCATTTGAAATTAAATTAGCTGAATAACGATGAAAAAACTTTTTCTATTTTTTGTCATTAGTTTGGTCACGCTGGCCGCGCGGCCTGTGGATGATGGCTATCAGGTTGGTGATCTTGTCGCGGACTTTAAATTGAAAAACGTGGATGGCAAAATGATTTCCCTTGCCGATTTTAAAGATGCCAAAGGATTCATCATCATATTTGATTGCAACACCTGCCCGATGTCGCGTGCCTACAATTCACGGATCATGGCGCTGAATAGAAAATTTGCCTCACAAGGATTTCCCGTTGTGCTGATCAATCCCAACTCGGCCGAATTAGTTCCGGAAGAGTCGTTTGAGGAGATGAAGATTCACGCCAAAAAAAGCGGATATGATTTCCCTTATTTGTATGATGAGTCACAAAATGTGGTAAGGAAATTTAATCCCACCAACACCCCGCACACCTTCGTTCTGAGTAAGACTTCAGGCGGCCTACAAGTGGCCTACATTGGTGCTATTGACAACAATAGCCGAGATGGTGCAAGAGCTGACCAACATTTTGTTGAGCAGGCGGTGAATGAATTACTTGCAGGAAAGTCAGTTACCGTGACTAAAACCAAAGCCATTGGTTGTACCGTTAAACTGAAAAATTTCTAAGTTTCGCGATGGATTAATTTTTGAACGAATCCGATTAAATGGTCTGTATTTTGAGGGGTTGAAAGACCATCTAAGCAGGTGAACCCTTTTTTGAAAAAGTAGTTTATTTTCCGCTCAGTCAATGCGGAAATATTGAGGCCGTCATAAATTGAAGTGATCGCCTCTATTTTCTTAGTCTTATCGAATTTCCTTCGCGCTATCCATTTTTCCAGGGCTTCCTTATTGCCTCCCTTTGCGTTTTCTAATGCTTTAATAAGCAGGAAGGTCTTTTTGTTGGCAACGATGTCACCACCAACTTGCTTACCAAATTTCATTTTATCGGCATAGACGTCCAACCAGTCATCTTTTAGCTGAAAACCCATTCCAATATTTATTCCAAAATCCCGCAACGCCTTCCGGTCAAGATCGGAAGCATCGGCCAGTAAAGCCCCTAGTTCCAAACTAAATCCCAGCAGCACAGCCGTTTTCAGTCGTATCATTTCAAGATACCGGGCTTCGGAAATTTTCTTCTCATTTTCAAATTCCATGTCCCATTGCTGGCCTTCGCATACCTGGGCGGCACATCGATTAAAAATTTTGAGCACCTCTTTAAATTTCCCTTCATCCAGACGGGTAAACATTTCGTATACTTTCACCAACATCACATCGCCCGAAAGAATAGCCGTATTGATACTCCATTTTTCATGCACTGTTTTCTTGCCCCGGCGCAAAGGAGCTTTATCCATAATATCATCATGTAGCAAAGTGAAATTGTGAAAGGCTTCCACCGCCACCGCATAGGGTATTATTTTTTCTACATCCCTGTGGTAAAGTGAATAAGAAAGTGCGGAAAGCAAAGGTCGTAGCCTCTTGCCTCCGAGATTCATGATGTAGCGGATAGGTTCATAGAGTGATTTCGGCTGGTGACCGAATTTTTGTTTCCTTATTTCCGCCTCGATCAACGAAAGATATTTCTCTACCATTCTTTTTTCTCTTCAAAGGTCAAATCGATGGTTCTTCTGTCCACATCCGTTTTTTTGATACGCACCACGGTTTTATCGCCTAACCGGTAAATTTTATTTCTCTTTCTTCCAATCACCCGATAATTTTTCTCATCCAACTCATAAAAATCGTCTTTCATATCGGCCAGCCGCACCATACCCTCGCACTTGGTCTCGGTGATCTCCACAAAGATCCCAAAATCAGTAACGCCGGTGATAATGCCATCATACATTTTGTCTTCCGCCAAACTCATGAACTCAACTTGTTTGTATTTGATGGACGCTCGTTCGGCATCGGCTGCACGCTTTTCACGTTCACTGCTGTGAATGCATTTTTCTTCGTATTCCTTTTTAGGCACTGGCTTGCCATCGTCGAGATAATGTTGCAACAACCGGTGTACCATCATATCAGGATACCTTCGGATGGGTGAAGTGAAGTGGGTGTAGTGGTCAAAGGCCAACCCAAAATGACCTTTTGCATCGGTAGTGTATTTGGCTTTCGCCATGGCTCTTACGGCCAATGATTGCAGGACGTTTTGTTCAGGCTTGCCCTCAATGTCCTCCATCAATTTGTTAAGCGAATTGGAAATAGTTTTCTCCTCAATATTGATTTTATGTCCAAACTGCCTGGCGAATAATGAGAAATCGCGTACTCGTTCAGGGTCGGGGAAATCATGGGTTCGGTACACAAATGTATTTTTCCCATCACTTTTCTTCATTTTATAAACAAAAGTGGCTACGGCTTTGTTAGCCAGCAGCATAAATTCTTCCACGAGTTTGTGGGCATCTTTTCGAATTTTTGGAACAACTTCTAATGGTTTTCCCCTTTCATCCAGTTTGAATTTTACTTCCGCCGTTTCAAAATTAACCGCTCCATGAGCGAAGCGCTGTTTGCGCAACTTGATGGCCAGGTCATTTAATAGCTTTAATTCAATAGCAAATTTTCCAGAACCGGTTTCAATTCCTTCTTGCGCCCTCTCGTAGGTGAAGCGTTGATCAGAATGAATAATTGTTCGGCCAAATTTTTCACTGATCACGTTGGCTGAACCGTCCATTTCAAAGATGGCGGCGAAGGTGAGTTTATCTTCATTTGGACGAAGGGAGCAAAGTCCATTGCTTAGTTTTTCAGGAAGCATGGGCACGGTGCGATCGACCAAATAAACGGAAGTAGCACGGTCGAAGGCATCCTCATCCAGGATTGTGCCGGGCTTTACATAATGAGTAACATCTGCAATATGCACGCCGATTTCATAGTTGCCATTCCCTAGTCTTTTAAATGAAATGGCATCGTCAAAATCCTTGGCATCTTCCGGATCTATCGTGAAGGTGAGCGTTTCACGAAAGTCCCAGCGCCTTTTGATTTCATCCATTTGAATTTCTTCGGAGATATGTTCCGATTCAGCCAACACCCTTTCTGGGAAGCGGAATGGCAGATCAAATTCAGCCATAATGGAGTGAATCTCTGCCTCGTTCTCACCGGTCTTGCCGAGGATCTCAATAATTTTTCCTTCGGGACTTTTATCCCCTTCCGGCCAACGAGTTACTTCGAACAACACCTTATCATTGGTCACCGCTCCGTTGATATTCTCCGGGTAAACAAAAAAGTCTTGGTATAATTTTTTAAAATCAGGAACGATAAAGGCATAATTTTTTGAAAGTTCCACCCGACCAACAAATCGGTTCCGCCCACGGCTAATGACTTCGACCACCCTTCCTTCAGGATTTTCGCCCCCCCGTCTTCCGAAAAGCTCAACGGCCACCTTATCCCCATGCATCGCGGGCAGCAAATCGCGGGTCTTTACATAAATATCCTTTTGTCCTTCAATGCCGGTGACGATATAGGCAAACCGCGGGTTGACATGATCAACTATCCCGGCAAGTCCGTCTGGGTCAACGGATGAAGCAAAGCTTCCATTGGCAAGCTGCTTTATTTTTCCATCCGATTCCAGTTTTTCAAGTGCGGTAAAAATGGCGGAGTTGGACGCCTTGTTTTTGGCACCAATCTTTCTGGCGATTTGCTTGAAATCATAAGCGCGTCCTGGGTTCTCGTTAAGCAATCGCAGCAATTCTTTGTGAACAGAATCTTTCTGTTCCTTTTCTTTTCTTGATTTTTTCTCTTTGAATTTTTTCTTTGACATAAGGAAGTGAATTCACCTGCTTTTTAAGAAAGCGAACTCCGTTAAAGGTAAGATTAAATTGTCTAAATGGATTGAACGATGTTGTTCTCATCCATAAGAGTATGGCCCTTCATCTTCAAAAACAATTGGGCCATGGCCACCACATCATTGACACAGTATTCGGCAATTTTTTTCAGGTTTTTTTCGACATAGTACACTTCGTTGACTTTCGAGCCGTCCATCAGGCCTTTGCTGGAAGGAATATTAAACAAGGCGAGCAGCAAATCGAGGGAGGTATAATGTTTATAGTCGCCAAACTTCCACATTTCCATGGTATCCAAATGCGGAATCTCCCATGATTTTTTCCCTGAAAGGTTAAGCAGGGTAGGCAAGGCTATGCCGTTCACTAACATTCTGCGGCTCAGAAAAGGAAAATCAAACTCTTTTCCATTATGGGCGCATAACTTTGTGGTTGGATCAGCTTTATCGAGCGTTGCTTTGAATTCGACAAGCAATGTTTTCTCATCATCATGGGCAAAATACTTCGTTTTAAGACCCGTTGTTCCCTTTGCGTTGTCCACATATTTTCCAATGGCGATAACTATAATTTTGCCGAATTCCGCGTAGATTCCAGCCCGTTCATGAAATAAGTCTTCGTCGGTTTGGCTTTCCTGCCTTTTTAAGAACGATGCTTTGCGTGCCCACTGCGTTTTGAATCGTTCATCCAGTTCACTGTGGTTTTTGGTCATTGCCACCGTTTCAATGTCAAGGAAAAGAATGTCTTTAAATTCCGGAGCCATAATTTAAAATTACTAAAACGAAAATGGAAAATTAATCGGAGGCGATGGAATAAGGATGATTGCCATGGCTGGCCTCAGGTTAACGGTTCTTCAATTCCCGCATAACCTTGCTGAAATTTTCTTTGATCTTTTGTCCTGAACGGTGATGCTGTTCTTTGACAATCCAGGTGCCATTGACTAACGTTCCAAGAATCCGGCTTGAATCCGAGGTATAAAGAATTGTCGCCAACCTGCTCTTCTGAGAAGTTTCTGAAACCAAATGTGACTTCGCGTTGAATACTACGGCATCCAATGGCATTCCGATGTCAAAATTATCGGTGGGAAAAAAACCCATCGCTTTCCTACCCGAGCAAACAGATTCATTCACCAAATAAAGGGCTGCATCACCTTCAAAGGTATTACGTTGATTAGTAATTAAACGCTGGCGATAATCGATCATCCGAAACTCTTCCAGAGGATTTAACCCAATGTGACTGTCCGTTCCAATACTCCAGTGTCCGCCAAGTTTCACGTACTCCTTCATTCGAAAAATCCCATCACCTAAATTCCCTTCCGTGGAAGGACAGAGAACCACATTTGCCTTCGAAGACGCTATTTTTTTCAATTCATCATCATCTAAATGAGTCGAGTGCACCAAATGGAAACGTTCATCAACCGGTAAATTTTCTAACAACCATTGCATCGGGCGCTTGCGGCAAAATGCAAGACAATCGTCTATTTCCTTTTTTTGTTCAGCCACATGCACGTGAAAAGGCCGATCTTTCGGGCCCTCACTATAAGTACTCTTTATATCGTTCAGATCAACGGCTCGCAGGGAATGAACACCAAATCCAATTGCAGCCCCAGCATAATTCTTCAAAATATTTTTTGATGCGTCAAGGAGTTTTAAATATTCCTCAGCTGTTTTTGAAATAAATCTTTTTTGTCGAGGTTGGGGATCCAAACCAAATCCGCCTTTTTGATAGAAAACAGGAACCAGTGTAATTTTTATTCCAGCCGTCTTCGCGGCTGCCACCATTCGTTCGCCCATCTCTGCAGAATTTGAATAGGGCTTCCCTTCCTTGTCATGATGAAGGTAGTGAAACTCTGCTACATGAGTATAGCCAACGCGTGCCATTTCCGCATAAAGCATGGCTGCTATGGATTCCGTTTGCTCTGGATCGACCGTTAAAGCACATTTATACATCTCTTCACGCCATGACCAAAAGTCATCAGCCGTTCCTGCAGGATGATTTTCCGCAAGGCCAGCCATAGCATACTGAAAAGCATGCGAGTGTGCATTTTGAAATCCAGGTAAAGCAAAACCGTCCACAGGCTCTACTTCCTTTGCTTCGGGCGTTTGATTGGAGAGGTACTGAATTAATCCATTCCCGTCAATGCCTATAAAAACAGATGAAAGCCAGCCTTCTCTCTGAAGAAGACCTGAAAAATGAAAATATTTTAAATTAATGGAACTCAATTCTTTTTTCTCTTCTTGAACAGAGCTTGTAGTTTGTCTTGCAGTAAATCCTGAGCTGCTTTGGTACTGTCGGCTTTAGCCTTAGCATTGGTCGTGTCCTTTTTCGGTGACAAGATTGTATGGAGCACATCCTGCGGCTTTGTTGGCTCAACCGATTGCTTCTTGGTAGTGTCCTTCTTCCCTGTCAAAATACTATTTATGATATCCTGAGGTTTGGTTCCGCTTACCGCTTGCTTTAATACTTCGTTTCCTTTCTGTTTTACATCTTCCGTTACGGCTTGTTGCACTTGCTGCTTTTGTTCCTGCGAAATGACGGTAGCCTTAGGATTAGTAAATGTGCCTCCCAAATTAATATTCAATGGAATTTCAGAAGTGGAATTATGTGTACCGGCATATTGGTTGACGAGTCCTTGAAAGGTCGCGCCCAGTTTTCCCGCAGGCACATTCATTTTTATTGAATAATCAATTGCGCCATTTAGTGAAGTACTGCCGGCAACGGCCGTCGTGTAATCACCGAATTTCACATTGAAAGGTTTGACACTGAGCTTACCATCAGTGATGGTAGCTGAGATAAGGACATTTTCCAAAGTGACCTGATCGGTATGGCTCAGGTTAGTCAGCGAGGTTACATTCGAAATTATTTTAGATTGAGTAATTGCTGCCTCCTCAATTTTGACTAAGCCGTTGCCGTTCACTGTATTCAATTTTGGCATCATATCCTGACCCAATTCTCCACTAATTTTGAAATCCGTTCCAAACTTTCCAGCGGCCATCCCCGCGATGGGTGCATATGCTTTAACAATTGAAAAAGAGCTAGCTGCTTGTTGGATCGAAAGATTATCAATCTTCAGAGCAAAATCATATTTCGGATGCTGCAGGTCCATCGTGCTGTAGGTTCCATTGACCAGAAATGCGCCCCCAAGCATATTGAACTTCATATTGCTCAAGTCAGCAACAGCGTTTTGTATTGTCACATCCCCAGACGCTTGCGTGATTACATAATCCATTATCTTGACCGTCTTCATATTTGAGTGTAAGACGAAATCAACATTGGTAGGAATAGGGATAACCTTCAATTTCGTGTTGTCCTTCTTATCGGTCGGCGCCGTATCGCTCATAAATTCGTTGAGGTCAAATACGGTGGAGTTGAAATTCAAATTGCCTTTGATGGTCTCCTTCCCAAACACATATCCGATATAATTGCTTATCGCTCCATCGACACTGAAATCACTGTTTCCAACTGATCCGTTCGTATTTTTCACTTCAATTTTCTCGGGATTAAATATCGCTTTGGCCTGGTCAATTGTCACCGCATAGGGTAATGCCTTCGACGTGAACCTGAACCCTTTCAACAAAGCAGATCCACTGGTAGGCAAGCGCTCATAATGTTTAGCCGTAACATCTGAATACTTTCCCTTGGTTTCAATGTTTGCTAATACCTTGCCTGCTAAGGTCATCCCATTCAACGGAAATAGTTTAGTCATCTTTTCCATATCCAAGCCACCATCGGCTTTTAAGTCCCAAGTATAATCATCTAAATTCTTTAATGACAAATCCGCGGTAAACTTTTCACCGTCCATCATCATCGAAAACCCATTGACATTAATAAAGGTTTCAACCATTTTGCCAGACGTATTCTTGACCGTAGAATTGAATTTCAAATCCTGCAATGGCAACGAGAATTTTGAGGATTTTACATAGCCATCGCTTAACGACATCGAGGCGTCAACGGCAGGAATAATTTTCTTATTGCTATTATAGATTCCTTTAACCTTAGCGGCCATTCTAAAAGTACCTTTCATTTCCATCCCGTCCATCGGAATCATCTTTTCGATTTCAGCAAGATTAAAAGCTGCTTTTAGATCGGCGCTCATTCGATAATCTTTCAGATTCTCAATGATGGCATGGGCATCAACGGGATTAGAGCCAAAATCCAAATGTAATTTTTTCAGCTCAACCAGCGTGTTTTCAAATATACCTGTCTTGTTATCGATCCATAAATCCAGGGTGATGTTATTGACCGCCGTGGGCAGTGATGGATATTTGAACATAGCGTCTTTCACTTTTAAATCAACGTTGAAAGCGGGCATCTGTTTTTGGCTGTAAGTGCCTTTTACAAATCCACTGAATGATAGGCTGCCGTTCGTCTCGACTTTGTCAAAGTCCTTTGAATACAATCCGGGCACCAAGGAGAGCAAGCTCTTAAAAGAATTTTCCGGGCTTTTGAAATGGATATCCATTCCAAAATCCTTTTCATTCATTTTGAACCAGCCATCAAAGCCTACTGCAAAATCATTCAGTTTCGCGGCGTTCTCTTTGAATGTATATTTTGTATAGCCCTCGCTAATGCTAATGATGGCGTCGATGATCGCGCGTTTATTGGAAATGTATTCAGTTCCTCCGTAACGCACGGTAACAGAGTCTGCGCTGGTCTTGGTGGTTAAGTCAAATTCCTTTTCATTAAAATTGCCACTGCCACCATGATTCAATCCGCCTAATGCCATGGAGAACGGCAAACTCGCATCTTCGTAAACCAATTCTCCATCTTCCACTGACCAGTGATCTATAGCAAATGAAAACTTGCTTGGTTCAGTTGATCTTTGGGTGTCTTTTGAAGGGTAGGTGATGTTGTAATTTGCTTGCCCGTCATTTAATACCTTTATGTTGATCTGTGGCCTCACCAAGGTGATTCCTTTCACTCGAAGCTGGTTACCAAACAAAACGTCTTTCAAATTAATTTCAACGTCAAAGCGTTCGACGACAAACAAATGAACCCCCGCAAAAGGGGCACGGTTAAATACACCCAGTTCTTTTATTTCAACAGTAACGTTTGGAAAATGACGAAACACCGACAGGCTAAAGTTAGTGATGTCAAAGATGACATCGGCATTGATGGTCTTTGCAATTTCTTCATCGACCTTTGTCTTTATTTTATCCTTGAAAAGAAGGGGAACAATGATCGCGGCTGTGATGACCAGCACAACGGTAATAGACAACCCGATAAAAACGTTTTTTATAATTTTCATTCCAATAAAGTAGATCGCGCAAAAGTAGCGAATGAGACCCCGGCCGTTGATGACTTTTGTGTTGAAATAACACTGATACTTGTCTTAAAACCATTTCACCATGAGGCCTACCAATTTCTTTCTGAATTGAGTATAGGGTGGGTGCATAAGATACGCCATTGAAAATCCCCGCTTTTGTCTCAAGACAGGCTTTTCGTTTGAAAAATTCAAAAATCCATACCGGCCATGGGATTTGCCAATGCCACTGTTGTTCACCCCCCCAAAAGGTAAATTTGGATGAGAAAATTGCAGCACACAATCATTAACCCCTACCGAGCCAGCTGAAGTTTGTTCCAAAATTTTTTCTCTAAATGATTTTTGATTGGTGAAGATATACAACGCCAACGGCTTAGGCTTGGCATTAACGATATAGGTAACCTGATCAACTGTGGCAAATGGAATCACCGGTAAAATCGGGCCAAAAATTTCCTCCTGCATGGCCAAGGTATCAAGTCCGACATCGGTAAGAACGACGGGATGAATAAAGTGGGTATCTTTATTGACCGGGCCCGACATTTCCATCTTTGCTCCCTTGTCCAGGGCATCCTGTAAAATTTTATTGAGTCGATCAAAATGCTTTCGATTTACAACACGGGCATAATTGGGTGATGATTCATTTATTGTTCCTTGCTCACCAAACATGGCAATGGTGACCTTCTTCAATTCGTCAATGAATTTTGCCATTACCTTTTCGTGGACTAAAATATAATCAGGAGCAATGCATGTCTGTCCATTGTTTAAAAATTTTCCGAATGCAATGCGTCTCGCTGCATCTTTCAAACTGGCCGTCTCATCAATGATGGCTGGCGACTTGCCTCCTAGTTCAAGGGTAACCGAAGCGAGGTTTTCGGCTGCGGCCTTCATGACCATTTTTCCTACGCCAGGACTGCCAGTAAAAAAGATATGATCAAAGGGCAGGGTTAATAACTGAGCCGAAACCTCCTGATCACCTTGAAACACAGCTACCAGGTCTTCATCAAAAAATTCACTAACTAAATCGGCAATAAGTTGTGAGGTATGCGCAGTTAATTCAGAAGGTTTGATCACGGCGGTGTTGCCTGCGGCAAGACATGAAATGAGTGGCCCCAAACATAAGTTAACCGGAAAATTCCAAGGCGCTATGATCAAACAAACCCCTTTGGGTTCGTAGCGCACCTCTGAACGGGTGCCCAGAAAGGTAAGCGGTGCATCAATCTTTTGGGGCTTTGTCCAATCCCTTAAATGAGCTGACGTATGCCTGATTTCGGTTAGCACCGGATAAATCTCAGAAATGTCAGATTCTGTCTGCGGTTTCTTAAAATCCTTAAAGATCGCTTCGCTGACGCGATTCTTGTTCTTTAGGAGAAATTTTTCAAACTCAGCCAGCCTTTTTCTACGCTCTCCAATGCTTTCAGATCGAAGCAAGAGGCTTCTTTTTTTCTGTTTTTCAAATACGGCCAGTAACTTTTGGTTGTCCACGGCGGTCGCAACAAGACTCATTATCCAATTTTTTTTGAAAGTTATTCATTTTCGTTGAAACCCCTGCCTGGAACAATTCTCTGAGTTTAATTGGATAAGTGTTACCCAAATGTTAAATTTATTAGGCGTTTTCTTAACATTGGGGTAACATGAGAATTTTTTTCTCAGTCATTCTTTCCTTAATCTTTCTTTTTCCGGGACAAATAAAATGTCAAGGAGTTGCCACTGATCTGTCTCAAACTTATGCCAATACCATTTCCAGTTTTACCAAATCATTAAGCAAAAAGCAAGCATCAGAGATCAGGCTTGCCAAATTGCTTTTTAATAAGGCCCATCGCCATTTTCTCAAAAACTATCGCGCTTATTCAACTATCAATGATGTTTTTGAAAGAGGGAATTATGATTGTCTTAGTGGAACTTATTTCTTAAGTCAGGCGCTCAGCCAGCTTGGTATCAAGCACAGGATAATGGAAACCAACTACCATATCTTTTTAATTTTAGAAACAAAGAAAGGAGATGCGTTGATGGAAAGCACCGATCGTTTCCAAGGATTTGTGACAGACCCGGAAAAGATGGAAGAGCGAATCAATCGCTACCGAAGTAACAAAATAAAGAACTTAAGCGGTCAACTTTATCTTTCTCACATTAAGATCTATCGTGAAATTCTTCAGGTTCAGCTTGCAGGGTTGCAGTTTTTCAATTTAGCCGTGGAGTCCTACCATAAAAATGATTTGATTGCAAGTTGTCAGTATTTGCAATGCGCCCGAAGAATTTACGATAACCCACGCATTGAGGAATTTACGCCTATTCTAGCAATGAGTATATCGAAAAGTCAGCTCAGTGAAGACCAAAAAATTAATCTCGCGGAACTTTTAAAATCAAATACGCTCCAATATTTAACCGCCCAGGCTATCCGGTAAAATTAGTTTTGAAGGACGCGTAATTCGACGCGCCTATTAAGTTTATGGGCATCCTCGGTATTTTCTCTTGATAAGGGTTGAGTGCCCCCGAATGCTTTGGTTCTTATACTGCTTTTGCTGGCGCCTTTTGAAACCAAATAATTCTTTACCGCATCCACCCGATCCTGCGATAGTTTCATATTTAACGTCGGAGAGCCTTTCACATCGGTATGACCTTCAAGCTGAATGATCATTTTGGGATTATCCCTCAACATCTTTACTACTTGGTCTAGTTCTTCGTACGATGAGGGCTCTATTTTAGCGGTCCCCACGTTAAAGATCAGATTGTCCAAACGCATGAGTTTGCCCACGGTGTGCGTTTCTTCAGCTACCTGAACGGCACTCACGGGCAGGCCCAATTCAATATTCTTAATCACCTTTCTTTCATTATTTGCTTCTGCCGGGTCAATCAAATACTTCGATTGAGCATACCCGGGTGCAACAACGGTGAGTTCATATTTCTCATTGTCAAAAAGCGGAAAATTAAAGGAACTCCCTGAAAGAAAGCCGGTCTTGCTTCCGTATGGTAAACTTTTGTAAGAAATCTTAGAAACAACGGGCTCTTTCGTACTGGCACTAGTAATGCTTCCCTGAGCATAAATGATGGAGTCCGTTGCCTGGCACCATCCCGCAGAAACCATTCCTAATAAAAAGATTAGAAAAATGAGCCTTTTCATATTTCTCACATCTTTAAAATTTTAAATTCTACTCTTCTGTTTTTGGCGTTACCAGCTTTGGTGTTGCTGAAATCGATGAGTTTAGTCTCCCCATAAAATACAACCGTTATCCGTTCCTTGGCGATGCTTTTTTCCACCAAGTATTTGGCAACTGATTTGGCTCGCCTTTCGGAAAGACCCATGTTGTAGTCTGCTGCTCCTATGGGATCAGTATGACCGGCTATTTCCACCTGCATCGTTGGTCTTTCAGTCATCAGTGAAACAATCCGGTTTAGTTCAGGGAAGGATTCTGATTTCAGTGTTGCTTTGTCAAAGTCAAAGAAAATATTGTTAAGGGTAATGGTGACGTTCTCCTGAATTGCGGCAATCTGGATAGGCTCTAGCTTAATGTCATCATTGAATGTGCCTGGTGTTTTGAAGGCGCGTAAGTCAAGGTTCTGATTCTCTGAGATGTGGTCTTTGGCTTCAGCCCGAAAACCATACAATTCTCCCCCTGGCAAATGGATTTCATAATTTCCCGTTACCGGATCCGAATAGGTGACGCCGACTTCTTTTCCGTCTTTCAATCGTTCATAAATAATTTTGGCACCAATGGGTTGCCCAGTTTTCGCGTCTACTAATTTCCCTTTTACAATAATAATTGGCTCAGGGTTTTTGAACATGGGCATCTTCACCCGATAGATATCAAAATTCTCCGGTGTGATCGCCCTGGAGAAATAGGCATAATCACTAGTGGACGGAATATTGAAAAAAATGTCATCCGTTTTGGAGTTGATATCCGGACCCATGTTCTGTGGATCTGACCATTTGGTCCATGAATCATCCAATCGCTTGGACATATAAATGTCGCTGCCTCCGTACCCACTATAACCGTTGGAAGAAAAGTAAAGGGTTTTATCGTCAGAGGCTAAGAATGGCGTACTCTCTTCCCCCGCCGTATTAATGTTGCTTCCCAGGTTAAGGGGTTCGGACCAAATGGTATCGTTTTCCGAAAAGCTAACATAAATATCACGACCCCCCTTAGTGTCCTCTCGATCAACGGACATTAGCAACACCTTTTGCGTGTTGGATAAAAAGTATTGTGCACGTTCGCTGTAGTTGTAATCATTTTTTATTTGAAGCGTTTTCGGAGTGCTCCATTGTCCGCCAATATTATTGCTTATGGAAACGCCGGAAACCATTTTGCCATTGTCTTTATACTGGTTTCCCAAAACCAAAACAACAGCCTTTCCGTCCGGCGTGGCCGTGGTCACCGAATTTACAAAGTTAGGATAAGCATTATTTAGAGCTGAACCGGCATTTTTCGCCAGTGTCCACTTGCCATCGGGGCCAAGTTCGGAATACCAAATATCTTCTTTGTCCTTTACACCGCCTACATTTCCTGGGTGGTTCTGCCGACTGAAATAAAGCACTTTCCCATCAGGCGAAAGAAGCGCATTCAAGTCGTTATATTCGCTGTTTACGTTTTTGTCAAGCTGCTCAATGATAAGTCCCTTTTCAAGGAGTTCAGGCTTATCAATGTTGGCAATGATGGGATAACCTGAATCGGTAATCGCTACGGCATCTACAGAAAAATAATCCGGAAGGGCTTTGCCATCGAATTCAAGTTTCACGGCATTTACCTTATAAGAAGTTTTTTCAAAAAACACCGTTTGCATTCGAGCCACTACCGGAATGGCTTGAGGATTATACGTTCCAACTAAATGCTCGCCTCCTGCTTCATCATAAATATAAACTTTAAAAAGCGAGCCCGGGTTGTAGGATTCGGCAATCGCAACTTGCTGTATGTGCATCGGGGTAGCATAACCCAGCTTAATAAACTCAGACCTCTTTGGCTTATCCGGCGTCCAGGCGTTAGGATTTTGGCCCCCGGCAGGCAGTACATTAGGTTTTCCCAAAGCTTGGTTGGCGGAATATTGAAGGGGTGTTAACTCAGAAGAAAACTCAATCACTTTAGAGGCCCATTGAACGGTTTGGCTAAAAGACAACAATGGGAGGGTTGAAAAAATAAAGGCAAGCAAAAGTCTATTCATAGAAATATGTTCAGGCAAATTAAAGGATAAACATAACTAAAAATTTAAAAATGGAGAAGAAAGTACATGGGGAGCAACGCATTATGGCCTAAAAACAGCCAATGATTCTATTCAAAACCGGGTTTATTCGAGCGATGTTTTATTAAAAAGTAGAAATCCTACATGTAAAAGAACTGAAAGCTGCCGGTTGGGATCATCATAATAGTTTAGGCTCAGGCTAATTGGGCCCACGGTGCTATGCATCACCAGGTCAGCCATTCCGGCAAAATAAAACTGTTGAATTTGCTGCTCCACCTTGGCATGTTGGTTTTCATCTTCTGAAATTGTCTGGAATGGCTTGAAGGCGTATGCCTCCAATCTAAAATCCAAATTTTTCGTCAGTGAAAATACATTTCTCCATCCACCGGCAACATAATTGAATGCCCTGAAATTCTTTAACATTAACGTTCTGCTGTCTTGCAAGGGGTAAAATCCGGGAGCATTAATGATTGTACCAAAGTAATTGGAAAAGGTAGGCTGATTAGAAACCACTCCCTCTAGTAAGTAGCCAGAACTGTAAAATCCTCTTCTGAAATACTGCTCCAAGGTAGCTTTGGCCTGCAGCCAACGTCGGCTGGTCGTCGTGGCGACCGTATTCACCGATGTGTTGCCCGGCTGGTATTCCTCCTGTAGGGAAAAATAATTCGCCGAAACATTGAAGGATTGACCTTCTGAAGGATACTGCTTTCTATTCATCGAGCTAAAAGCCGCACCGAATCCGAAACGCCATCCACTTAATTCTAATTGATCCAACGTGTCGGTCGATACGAGCACGGCCTTATCGATGTAATGATCATTGTTGGCAATATAAGCTCCCTGCAAAAAAGCCTTGATTTGACGGGCCACCGGGATTCCTATTTTTAGTCCATATTTTCGATCCGTCCGATCAAGAACGGTCGGAGAATATTTTTTTGAAATGATGTCTTGTGCTTGAAAAAAATTAAAACTGTTAATGGTCGCTTCTGGCTCCAAATAAAATTGGCCGAGGTAAGGAAAGTCAAAACGCACCTTGACTTGTGCCGATTTATAAAAGTCCCCTGTAGCAAAATTCAATTGACCATGAGTAAGCAATCCCCTGAACGAGTAGTAATTTAACCCCAGATATATGTTGCTGATATTGCGTGTGGCAATTTCGCCTCCAAAATCGACCTGAAAATTATTCGGCTGCCTTCGCGCCAGCTTAAACTTAAAATCCTTATTGGTCTTGTTGAAAATGAAACTCGGATAAATATTTTTAAAATAATCATCAGACACCAATTTATAATACCCGGTCTTGATGTCAGTAAAATACAAGGGTCTTCTCCCGTTTTTGAAGAACCGATTCAAATATTTCTGTTGACGCGCACTGAAGCCATCAAAGGTTATTTCATTCACTTTGATAGGGGCTGTCCTATTGTTAAAAAGGTTCCGCTTTTCGGCCACGTCTTCACAGGCCCTTCTGGAGGCAATCTTAAACTTAATCTCAGGCATTTGCTTCATGGTTTGCGCGTACCCACTGTCAATTAAAGACTGGGCTTTCGCGAAATCGAAGGCTGAAAACTCTTTCAGATTGGGCTGAATATAAACTCCGGTTAATGGGATTTTTGACGGATCCGATTTATCAAGAAGCATATACAGCAGTGACCGCGAAATCAATTTTTCATCTTCGCCGTAAGGGTACTTATCATAAATTTTTGAAGAAACATTACACCCTATGATGATGTCGGGATGAAATGCGTTTTCAGCCACATCGACCGGGAAATTATTATACACCCCGCCATCAAAAAGGTATTTGCCATCCACCCGGATTGGGGTGTAAAAAAAAGGCACTGTTTGTGTAGCGCGCAAGGCATCGCTCAACGAACCACTGTCCAGCACAACTTGGGTCTGCGTAAAGATATCAGACGCCACCACTCGCAATGGCACAAACAAACTATCAAAATTATTCTTGGCAATTGCGGCGGGCTGAGCCAGTTTTTCAGCCAGCGCAAAATTAAGTGAAAGGTCGTTGGCAAGGCTGGTGTTCAGTAAGACGTTGAAAGTAGAGTCAAGAGAAAGATTGAGCTTTAAGAACGAGGGCTCATCTTCCTTCTTATAATAATAATATTCATTTCCTCCCTCAAATCGGCCGTTGACCCAGTCCAAAAATGCCTTGGATGTCATAATTTCTTCAATTTGGCCTGGGCTCATACCGGCAGCATAACATCCGGCGACAATTCCCCCCATGGATGTACCGGTGATGTAATCGATCGGAATTTCATTTTCCTCAAGTGCCTTAAGCACACCAATGTGAGCAAGACCCTTGGCGGCTCCTCCGCTAAACACCAAACCCACTTTCTGTGAAAAGCTAACGGTGGAAACGAAAATGAAAAATATAATTGCTCCTGTCTTCACATTCCTGAATAGACGTTAAATGGCATGGTATATTTAATTTGCCACAAAAAAGTAATAGTAAATAACGGTTTTCTTCCCCAGAAAATAAAAGCCAAAGGCTACTGCAATGTCGCCACTGATGAATTGGTGGTTTCATTAAAGGGAATGAGTTGAAGCCTTAGCGTCAATTCTCTTTTCACTTCTTCAAATTCAGTCCAGTATTTTTTATCAACCGGTTTTGAAGGAGGCAGTTCTACTCGAAGGGCATCAACCTGAACTCCGTTGCGCCAAAATCGGTAACATAAATGTGGCCCGGTCGCCAGGCCTGTACTACCAACGTATCCAATAGTTTGACCTTGTTTAATCCGAGCCCCCGGCACCACTCCGGAAGCAATTTTTGACATATGCAGGTAGCCGGTCGTATAGGTTCCATTGTGTCGAATTTTTACATAGTTGCCATTGTTGGCCGTGTATTGTGCTTCCAGCACAATACCATCACCTACACTACGAATGGGAGTTCCCGCAGCAGCAGCAAAGTCAGTGCCTAAGTGGGCACGAAAGACTTTGACCACCGGATGAAATCGGCTTAATGAATAGCGTGAACTAATCCTGGTAAACTCAATCGGGTATTTTAATAACGCTTTGCGCAAACTATTTCCTTCTTCATCAAAAAAATCAACGCCTTCTCCTTGGTCAAAAGGAAAAGCGTAATAGCCGTTGCGGAAATGTTCAAAATAAATTCCCAGAATTTTACCGATTCCAAACGGCTCTCCCTCAACCAAATTTTCTTCATAGATCAATTTGAACCGGTCTCCTTTTTGCAAATGCTGAAAATCCACTTGCCACCCAAAAACATCAACAAACTTGTTGGTCAATTCATGCGAAATGTTCAACGCGTCAATCGTCTCATACAAGGATGAGGCGATTGTGCCCGTTACTGTTTTTTCCTGCGTTGTGATCTCCCGCTGATGTACATCAACGTATAAAGAATCTCTTAAATGCAGCACCACATATTCAACTGGACTTGGCTCATAAACAAATGCGACGGCTGTTCGGAGAGAATCGGGTTGAGAAATGAGCACATATTTTTTTTGGGCTGCTATTTTTTTGAAGTCAAAAATTTGCTTAGGAAGTAAATGAAGTTGTTGTAACACGGAAGGCGCTATAAAATTTCCGTCAAGGAGGTCTACAAACAATTGGTCTTTCTTCACATAGCCTTCCTTCAGTTCCAAGCCATTCACCAACATGCCATACCTGAAGATTGGCTTTTCAACCTTTATCACCTTTGACGAATCAACACCCGTTTGGTAGTCTGCCGGAAATGTTAAGACGGAAGTACAGGTGTTGAGTATAAAGAATGAAACAGTCAGTAGCAATACTGAACCAGCAATGACATAAATTTTCTTTCGGATGGCCAACGTTACGCAATAAAATTCAATGCAAGTTTAGTTAAAAATTGAACAATTAAGCGCTAACACTTCTCGAAGATGCCAGACTAATTCATTCCTTTGAATTTTGCATTGCCTTCGTCTAGAAATTTCACAAAATTTTCCACCTTTAAATCGTACGGTTTGGGTGAAACCAGCACTCGCTCATCGTTGCCGATCAACACGTAAAATGGCTGCGCATTATTGTTAAGATTCGTGATTTGCAAGTCCGCATTTTGCTTGCCTATCGTTCTCTTGATTTTATTATCGTATTTTGACGTATACCATTCTGGTTCTGGCAATTCTGTTTTATCATCAACATACAACGCAACAATCACAAAATCTTCCTTTAATCTTTTCAACACTTGTGGGTCACTCCAGACACGAGCTTCCATTTCGCGACAGTTAGTGCATCCGTGTCCGGTGAAATCAATAAACAACGGTTTATGTTGTTGTCTTGCGCAAGCTAATGCCTGCTTATAATCAAAGTACCCGTTGAGTCCATGAGGCAAATGCAAAAAGTCGCTATACTTGGGGATATCGCAAATTTCATTGGGCTGGTCTTTGCGATTGGCGGCGATCAAATCAAAATCATGCGTGGACATGGGGGGAAGATATCCTGCTAACGCCTTGAGCGGAGCACCCCACATTCCTGGAATTAAATAGACGACAAACGTAAAAATGATCATCGCCAACGAAATTCGCAGAACGCTGACTGTTTTGTCTTCGGCATCTCTACCATTATCCCCCGACAGCCGAAATCCCTTCATTAAATAGACTCCAATTAAAATTGCAATCACGATCCAAATGGCAAGGTTGATTTCACGATCCAGAATGTGCCAATGAAAAGCCTGATCAGCAATACTTAAAAACTTAAAAGCGAGCGCTATTTCAACAAAGCCCAGCACGACTTTTACCGTATTTAACCATCCTCCTGATTTAGGTAAAGACCTCAACCAGTTTGGGAAAAATGCAAAAAGCGTAAATGGAATTGCAAACGCCAGGGAGAAGGCAAACATCCCGACAATGGGTTTTAAAAATTCGCCACCGGCGGAAGAAACTAAGATGCTTCCTACGAGAGGACCGGTGCACGAAAATGAGACCAAGACCAACGTGAAAGCCATGAAAAACACTCCAAATAATCCGCCTTTCTCTGCTTGTTGATCAACCCGGTTGATCAACGTCCCAGGCAACGTGATTTCAAATAAGCCTAAGAATGACAGGCCAAACACAATGAACACCAAAAAGAAAATCAGATTCGGAATCCATTCGGTGGAAAGATGATTCGCGGTTTCCGGTCCCATCAATGGTGCCAGAGCCGCACCGATCACCGTATAAATAACAACAATGGAAAGCCCATACATGAAGGCTTGAAATTTATTTCCTCGGCCAGTGAAAAAACTTACCGTCATTGGAATCATCGGAAACACACAGGGTGTCAGTAACGCGGCGAGCCCCGCCAAAAATGCCAAGATGAAAAAACCCAAAAGCGATTTCCCTTTTGCGTCTTGCTGAACTAGCGTTGGGTCAAGCTGGGGACCCTGGACGGTGGTGAATTGGGAGGAGCGAGATGCCGCATTCTGGTCACTTGGTCGCTGCGGGATTGAATCCTTACGAGCCTCATCCTTGCCATTGGAGGGTTGAGTCTTCGGGGTTATCGCTTTTGAGCCTCCTGTTACTTTAATTTTATCAAACAAGAATTCCCCCTCACCGGGTACGCATTGCCCTGTCAGCTCTGTGCAAACTTGATATTCGTAACTTCCAGCAACTCTTAACGGAGAAGCGAGCACTTTTATTTTTTGAACAAACTCACCGGTACCTTTAAAAATCTTTACTTCACACTCAAAAATCTTATCGTGTTTATCGATTGGATTGACGGCAATAATTCCTCCCACTAATTCATAACTTTTATCGGGTCGAAAAGTAAACGTTGTTTTCATCGGATCGTCGCAAGGAAACTCGGAAGAGTATAAATACCAATTGTTGTCAATGGTAGCCCGAAATATCAAGTTAATCTCCTGTCCTGTTTGTGCTTCTGTAACAGAGGTTTCATTTGTCCATTTAGCTGGGGTCAACACTTGGGCATTGGCCAATGAAATACCCGTTATAATAACAAATAAAATTTTGATAAAATGTCTTACTGCCATGTTTGATCTTTTGGATGCGCTAAAATAACGAAGCAAAGTGGAAATTAGTTGACGTCAGAGAGACACTCCTCTTTTTAGCGACAAAACAACTGTTTTTGGCGAAGTTCTTCATCTTTGTCGACTAACGGTAACCCTAGAGCAATGACTTGAATGGTCTTGATCTTTGTTCTACATTTGAATTTTCTTTTTCATCTATGGACTTACTATACAAACCTTGGCCGTGGTTCATTGCCGGTCCTGTCATCGGGCTAACCGTCCCTCTTTTACTTTGGATAGGAAATAAGCGCTTAGGAATTTCTTCCACACTGAGGCATATCTGTGCGGCATGCCTCCCTTCAAAAATCCCCTTGTTTAATTACCATTGGAAAAGTGAGATATGGAGTTTTTTCTTCGCCGCTGGATTGGTGATGGGTGGAATGATTGGCGGATGGATTTTCGCCAATCCCAATCCCGTCGCTATCTCATCAAAGACGGTTGAATATTTTTCTTCCCTGGGAATTACCCAACAAACGGGGCTAATGCCCGAAGGAATCTATACTTGGCAAACGTTACTTTCAGGGAAAGGATTTTTGCTGATGATTGGTGGTGGATTTTGTGTCGGATTTGGTACCCGCTACGCCCAAGGATGCACCTCCGGTCACGGCATCCTAGGGTTATCCGCTCTACAATGGCCATCCCTGATTGCGACCGTTTCATTTTTTATCGGAGGCATTTTATTTGCTCACTTTGTCCTTCCGCACATTCTATTGTTATGAAAAACATTAGATACTTGTTCGTTGGAATTGTTTTTGGTTTGGCCCTTACGAAAGGGGAGGCCATCTCATGGTATCGCATTCAGGAAATGTTTCGCTTCGAGAGCTTTCACATGTTTGGAATTTTTATGACGGCTGTGCCTGTCGGGGCGATTTCAATTTTCCTGTTCAAGAAATGGAAGGTTAAAACGTTAGATGGTGAACCGATTGAGAGCCCGACGAAGAATTTTCACCCCGGCATAATCATCGGGAGTTTGATTTTTGGAGTCGGTTGGGCATTAACAGGCGCCTGTCCGGGTCCCTTATATGCCCAGATTGGTTCAGGCTCAACGGTTACCATTATAACTTTGCTCGCGGCGCTTTTCGGAACGTGGAGTTTCGGAAAAATTCAACGGTGGCTTCCTGGCCATCAGTAGAAGATTTTTTCATTTTAGCTCGCGCAAGTAAAGTTGGATGGTATTTTCCAACCCAAAGTAAAGTGCGTCGCAAATAAGGGCATGTCCAATTGATACCTCCTCTAGCGGCGGAAGTGATTTTACTAAGAATTTTAAGTTCGCAAGGTCCAAGTCGTGACCGGCATTAACGCCAAGTCCAATGCGGTGCGCATGCGCGGCAGCCTCAACATAGGGTTTTACCGCAGCCTCACGATTTTGATGGTAATTTGATGCGTAGGGTTCCGTATATAGTTCAATCCTATCTGCTCCCGCCTTTTTTGCACCTTCAACCATTTTAACGGTGGGATCAACAAAGACCGAAACCCTTGTTCCTGTTTCTCTTAATTCTTGAATTACGTCGCTCAGGAACTTTTCATTATTTACCGTATCCCAGCCGGCATTGGAAGTGATGGTCTCTGGTTTGTCAGGAACAAGGGTAGCCTGAGCTGGCTTTGTTTCCTTTACCAACTTTAAAAAACGGTCATCCGGATAGCCCTCAATGTTAAATTCCGTTGTCACCATTTTTTTTAATTCAATGACATCCGCATAGCGAATGTGCCGCTGGTCGGGTCGGGGATGGACGGTAATCCCCTGCGCGCCAAAGCGCTCGCAGTCCTTGGCAACCTGAATAACATTAGGGTTATTGCCGCCGCGCGCATTTCGTAGCGTGGCAATCTTATTGATGTTTACCGAAAGACGTGTCATTATTGTCTTGTTCGTATTAATTTCGCAAAACAAATGTACAAACGCTATGAGCCTGAAACTAAAAATTGACAGCGATATCAAAGCCGCTATGCTGGCTAAGAATAAGGAAGAACTTGAAGCCCTTCGGGCAATCAAGTCAATGATTTTGCTGGCGGAAACTGAAAAGGGGGTAAGTGCAGAAATTTCTTCTGAGACGGAAAATAAACTGCTCATGAAAGCAGCAAAGCAACGAAAAGAATCAGCAGAAATTTTCCAAAAGGAAAACCGAGAAGATCTGGCCAAGCGCGAACTGGTTCAGTTGGACATTATCAACCGTTATCTTCCAAAACAGCTCTCGCAGGAACAGGTTGAATCGTTGGTGAAAAATATGATCAGCCAACTGGGTGCCAAAGGACCCCAGGACATGGGTAAAGTAATGGGCGTTGCCACCAAGCAATTGGCCGGCCAAGCCGATGGAAAAATGATTTCTGAGCTGGTGAAAAAACTTCTGGCACTTTGAGTAAAATAGATATTGCCATTACATTATTCCTGGCCATGGGAGCCTACTTTGGTTTTAAGCGAGGCTTTCTTGCTGAGTTATTTTTTTTTACGGCCTTGGTTCTAGGGGTATTAATTGGCTTCAAATTTACTGGCTGGGGCGTTGCCTATTTGCACAGGCATTTTAATGCAGACACCTCTTTTCTACCCTACCTCTCGTTCTTGATAATTTTTATTTTAGTTGTGATGCTGGTCATCTTTAGCGGAAATCGGATCAAACATCTGATGGATCAAACATTTCTTGGGAAGATAGATTCCATCGCTGGCGCTGGTCTGGGATTGATGAAATACGCGTTCTGTGCCAGCATTATCTTTTGGTTGGCCCTGAAAGTAAACTATACTTTTCCCGACAGCTGGATCCAAGGATCATGGCTGTATCCCAAAACATTAGGATTTGCAAAATCCGTCTCCGAATTTTTTGGGAATTTTTTACCTTTTTTCAAAGAAACCTTCAGGCAGTTCTAAGGTTCGGTTTTTTTTACGTACTTATCGGAAAATAAACAGCCCATGTCGTTACGTATTCACGAAAAAGAAGGTTTTAAATACGTAGATGAAGGCCACGGTCAGGTATTGATGCTACTGCACGGTCTATTTGGCGCGCTCAGCAATTGGGAAGGAGTAGTGAGTCATTATTCAAAACATTTGCGAGTGGTCATTCCCATGTTGCCGATTTATGAGATGCCAATCAAGGAAGCGGGTTTGGTTGGACTGCGCGAGTTCACCGAAAAATTTGTTGATTCCATGGGGCTCGATAACATGATCATCATGGGCAACTCGCTGGGCGGTCATGTTGGGATTTTATACACCCTCAACAACCCCACCAAGGTCGCAAAACTGGTACTAACGGGGAGTTCGGGCCTTTTTGAAAACACAATGGGGGGTTCTTATCCACGAAGAGGAAGCTACGATTATATTCGTGAACGGGTGGCGTACACCTTCTATGATCCCCAGGTAGCTTCCAAGGAGTTGGTTGATGAAGTGTTCGAAACCACCAAGAGCATACCCAAGTGCATGCGCATTGTGGCCATCGCCAAATCAGCGCAACGAAATAATTTAGCACAGGAATTGCAGAATATCAAGGTTCCAACTTTACTGGTGTGGGGATTAAACGACACCATCACACCGCCCATGGTTGGCCATGAGTTCAATCGGTTAATTCCCAATTCAGAATTGAAATTCATAGACAAGTGTTGTCATGCCCCGATGATGGAACACCCTGAAAAATTCAATGATATCGTTGAGGACTTTTTAGTGAAATGAAATGATTGCAGAAGAACTTATCAACCACATGATCCCACCCTTGAAAGTGACGGATGATGCACACAAAGCGATTGTGTGGATGGAAGAGTTCCGTTGTAATTATCTCCCTGTGGTGAAGGATGGGATCCTCTTAGGATTTATTTCGGAAGAAATTATTTTGGAATCTAATGATATAGAAACTGACCTGAGTGGATTTGACCTGGTGGGGAACGATTGCACCGTCAATCTAGACTCTCATTTTTATGACATTATAAAAACTGCGGCGAGCCACAAGCTGCAAATGGTTTGCGTTGTTGACAGTGAGGGCAAATATGTTGGCGTTATTACCGTACAGGACATTATGGCTTCTTTTGCACAAACGGCTGCGGTGCAAATGGCAGGAGGAATATTGGTTTTGTCAATGGATTTGATTGACTATTCCCTGGCAGAAATATGCCGCTATGTGGAAGAAAATAACGCTAAAGTCATCAGCAGTATTATGATAGAGGACCCTATGGACAAAGGCAAAATCAAGATTACCTTGAAGATAAATCAGCTGGATTTGTCCCGAATTGTTGCCACGCTGGAACGTTTTAATTATCGCGTGATTGGACGGTATCAGGAAACACACATTGCAAACTCTGGGGAGCAGGAGCGGCTTGATCTACTGCTAAAGTACCTGGATATCTAACGGTGAAAAATATGCGCATTGGTATCCACGGTAAAGACTTTCAAGATAAATCGACGCGTTTTTTGATAAGAGTCTTGGATGCCTTAAAGCAGCGCAACGTAGAGACCTGGGTATCGGATAAATTTCTTAAATTAGTCAAGCCTGCCCGGCTTAGTAACTACAAGCTGAAATCCTTCGATCATGCGGCAAACCTGGGTAATTTAGATTTTTTTCTTTCCCTCGGTGGAGACGGGACCATGCTTGAGTCGGTGACGTATATTGGTAAGGCGCAGGTGCCCATCCTTGGAATCAATACGGGTCGGCTCGGCTTTTTGGCTATCAATAGTCGAGATGATTCAGAGGCAGCCATCGAGTCACTCGTCAATGGCAATTATCAAATTGACTCCAGGTCTTTGCTGCGGTTAATTTCATCCACAAAACTTTTTGGCAACCTAAATTTTGCGTTGAACGATTTCACGATCATCAAGAAAGACACCTCTTCCATGATCACGGTGCATGTTCACGTTGACGGTCAACTGCTCAATTCATATTGGGCTGACGGTATCATTGTCTCCACGCCTACCGGATCTACTGGTTACTCGCTCAGTTGCGGTGGCCCTTTGGTATATCCAGAATCTGAAAGCTTTATTATTACACCGGTTAGTCCTCATAACCTTGGTACCAGACCCATTGTGTTATCCGACAAATCCGAAATCACATTTCAGATAGAAGGACGAAGCAAAAGATACCTCATCTCGTTGGATTCTCGGTTCGAAACCATTGACGATTCAGTGAAGCTAAAAATCAAAAAAGAGCGCTTCCAGGTAAATTTGGTTCAGCTCGAGGGTCAACATTATTTTCAGACCCTCCGCCAAAAATTAAATTGGGGGCTCGATATTAGGAATTAATTGCCCGTGGCCGTTTACTTATTCTTTTAAAAATCAATTAACAAAAAAGAATTTCAGTAAATTTATATCTTTGCTATCTGGCTAAATCTGTGTCATTATGAGGAAGTTGTTATTAGGTTCTTTGATTTTACTTTTGGGGCTATTGGTGGCACCCCAGGTACAGGGTCAGTTTAACCGTAAGAGCATCAAAAAGAATAACAAACGTATTGCCAATTATACGGGAAAGAAACATTTCGGACGTGAACATGTGTACTCCGGGGTGGGATTTTCATTGAACGCCTTGAATTACTACGGCGATTTGTCCCCGTTGCCAAGCAAGTTTAGCACCGATATTTCATACACCAAACCGGGGCTAGGTATTTCAGTTTTCCATCGTTTTGGTCCTCGCTATACTCTGATAGGCCAATTTATGTATGGTACCCTTAGTGGCTCTGACGCTGCCTCTGCTAAGAAGTCCGGCAACGAATCCACTAACTTTAGAGAAATTCGAAATCTTTCTTTTCGGAATCATATAAAAGAACTTTCCCTAGTTGCTGTCTTTGATCTGTTTGAAAACGATGGGACCTACATTAGTCGCGTAAAGTGGACACCTTACGCCTTTGTCGGTGTGGCCGCCTTTCTTCATAACCCTCAGGCCCAAGCCCCAGCAAAGTACTTGGATGGAACACCTGATCCCTATGCCGGTCAATGGGTTGACTTACAACCCTTGGGTACTGAAGGGCAAAATGCCCCATTAAAGCCCGGAGACGCTAACTATGGAATTAAGCCCTATAGTTTGTTACAGGTCGCCATACCATTTGGCCTGGGGGCTCGTTTTAGGATAAATGAAGTCTTGGACTTTTGGGCCGATATTGGATTTAGATATACGTTTACTGATTACCTGGATGACGTTAGCAGAAGCTATGTAGACCTGGGGGTATTTGATCCTAATGGGACCTTTACCGGTAAAAATCAACTTGCCCAAGCTTTGTCCTATAGATCAAATGAATTACCTGGCGCCACGACCAGCTATACTTATGTCGGAAGAGACGGCAAGACCTATAATACCTACAATGGGGGTTACGGCGCGGAGACTAAGGATAACATTAGAGGTAATAAGTTGAATAAAGATATATACATGGTTACTTCCCTTAAGATCACTTATATTTTGGGTGCAACCTTTCATCGGGCCAAATTCAGATAATGCCTAATGCCCCGCTGCTATTCCATTCTTTTTTTTCTCGGGGCATTTTTATTTGAGTTTAATTTTTCCTGTGCACAAATCTCACAGCGATCTGAGGTCGGATTTGGCTTGGGCATATTTAATTATACGGGTGATATTGTGCGAACTTATGACCTGACAACATCGAAGCCTGCGGCCACTGCATTTTATCGATCTAATATCAGTAAAGTAATTAGTTTACGGATAGCCATTACGGGGGGTCAACTGGCCGCCAGCGATAAACACAACCCCCTTGACTCGGCTGCCATTAAGCGAAATGCTTCCTTCAATATTTTTCTACTGGAAGCCTCTTCTACTTTTGAATATCATTTTCTGGATTGGCGGGACGACCGGAGAAGGCTCCGTTTTACACCCTATTTATTTGCCGGCGTTGGACTATTTGGAATTTCGGGCAACAATGCAAAAACACAATCATATAGCAACGTTCAGCTGTGTATCCCATTTGGAGGAGGCATGAAATACGTGCTTAATCCGAAATATTATATCGCATTTGAAATTGGTATCCGAAAAACTTTCTTTGACTATTTAGATAATATTTCAGGGGGAAATACGGCCATTAAAAACTATCAATACGGCAATCCCAATGACTACGATAATTACTTTTTCACTGGCCTTACGTTAACCTACACCTTCTACGATATCCCGTGTCCATCGAGTCCCTACCGTTAAGTCGATAGAACTTTTAAAGTCTCAAAAACATCTTGCATTTAGGTGAAATTGACCAGTGCTGAATTGTAAAATTTGGCTACTTTTGCAGCCTTGTGGCTACCTTAAGGGATAAAATAGATTTTGGCAATTTGCCTCAGCACATTGCCGTTATAATGGATGGTAATGGGCGGTGGGCCAAGCAAAAGGGCGCCGCACGCATTTTCGGACACCGCAATGCAGTTCAGTCGGTTAAAGAAATCACTGAAGGTTGTGGGGAGTTAGGGATTAAGTTCTTGACGCTTTATGCTTTCAGCACCGAAAACTGGGGAAGGCCAAAAGAAGAGGTGGATGGCCTGATGGAACTTTTGGTAAATACGCTGCAAAAAGAAATTCATTCCCTTTTAGAAAATAAAGTGAAGTTGAAAATAATTGGGGAAATTGACATGCTTCCAAAAATCTGTCAAATGAATTTAAACGAGGCCGTTGAAACGACAAAAAGTAATACTGGACTTAACTTATTATTGGCCTTGAGTTACAGCGGACGAATGGAAATAGTAAAAGCGGCCAGGAAAATAGCCGAACAAATTAAAAATGGAACTCTTGATCCGATGCAAGTGAACGAACAATTATTTGAAGATAACTTAGAAACCAACGGTATACCAGATCCCGAGCTGCTTATTAGAACAAGTGGAGAAATGAGAATTAGTAATTTCTTGCTATGGCAAATTGCCTATACTGAATTTTATATTACCCCTAAACTTTGGCCCGATTTCAGGAAGGAAGATCTATACGAAGCTATCTGTGCCTACCAGAAGAGAGAAAGAAGATTTGGAAAAGTGTTGACCCCAATTGCCTGAACCTGATGAAGAGGATTTTATTAATTTCGTATTGTGTAGGATTTGTTTTCACTGTTGCCCAGGCTCAATTCCGGAAAAAAAATACACCCGCAGTCCCTCGCGAAGAGCAAAAGTCATCATCCTTTAATTACAATAGCCCAACCGAATATACTATTGCTGGAATTGAGGTGGTTGGCCTCAATGTGCTCGACAAAAACGCGATGATCTCACTTACCGGATTGAAAATCGGCGACGTAATAAAAATACCTGGAACAGCAACCGCTAATGCCGTTCGGAAGCTTTGGAAACACGGTCTTGTAGGCGATGTTACCATTTCTGCTGATCGCGTTGAAGGTTCAAACATTTATATCACCGTTCGCCTTACGGAACGTCCCCGGCTAACGGATTTTTATTTTCGCGGTCTTTCTCCAAGCAAACAGTCCTCTTTGAAGGAAGACATGCGTCTGATCAGAGGAAAAATTGTGACCGATGCCATGATCAGAAATGCGGAGAGCTCTGTGAAAAGACACTTTGTTAAAAAGGGGTTTCTTAACACGCAGGTTAAAATCATTAAAGAAAGGGATACACTCAATCGGGGTGGTGTGCGCTTGCGCATAGAAGTTGATGTTCAATCGAAAGTCAAAATCAATAACATCACCTTTGAGGGCAACGAAAAAACGTCGGCTGCGACCCTGAAAAAGAAGCTGAAAAAGACACATGAGCGAGCCCGGCTAACCATTCATCGCACCTTGTTATCCAGCCTTTTTGATTTCAAGCCCCGTTACATAAAAGAATATTTGGATTCCAGCCGCCAGACAAGCTGGAAAGACATCAAGTATTTTATAAACGATAATATCAAGCTCAATATTCTAAAAAGTTCAAAGTTCATTCGGGCCGAGTATGAGGAAGACAAGAAAAAGTTAATTGACTACCTCAATGCGCAAGGATTTAGAGACGCGGCAATGATTTCAGACACCATCACAAATCATAATGCTACCACGATTGACCTGAAATTAAAACTCTATGAGGGAAGAAAATACTATTTTAGAAACATCACCTGGACAGGAAATTACCTTTATGCATCAACCACATTGAATAAAGTCCTCGATATTAAAAAGGGCGATATCTATAGTCAGGAATTAATTGATCGGAAGACGACTTTCAATCCAAAAGGCGGCGCTGACATTAGCGGACTTTATATGGACGACGGTTATTTATTTTTTCGGGTAACGCCTGTTGAAGTTGCGGTAGTCAATGACTCCATCGACGTGGAGATGCGCATTTTTGAAGGTGACCAAGCCATTATTGATCAGGTGACCATCACGGGAAATGAACGAACAAGCGAGCATGTTATTCGCCGGGAACTCACGACGATCCCAGGTCAAAAATTCCGGAGAGCTGACATTATTCGCACCCAACAACAGCTTTCTCAAATGGGGTATTTCAACCCGCAGAAGATCGAGCAAGATATTCGTCCCAACCCAGCTAACGGAACAGTAAACATTGGCTGGAAATTAGAAGAACAATCCAATGATCAGGTGCAGCTTTCAGGGGGTTGGGGTGGATATTATGGTTTTGTTGGTACGGTCGGACTCTCATTCAATAACTTTTCGTTACGAAATGTACCTCATTTTAAAAAATGGCGGCCATTGCCAGTGGGGGACGGCCAGCGATTGTCTCTGCAAATGCAAGCGAATGGAAAATCGTTTCAGAGCTACAGCATCTCATTTTCTGAACCTTGGCTAGGGGGTAGGAAGCCTAATTCACTCACCGTTAGTTTGAACCACTCTATTTCCAGAATTCCCAGTGGTCGCAGTGGAACTACTCTCAATTTTGATGCGAGCAGTGCGTATTTGAAACAAAGCGGGATCACCCTTGGTTTCGGGCGAAGATTGGAGTGGCCGGATAATTTTTTCACGCTCACTAATTCCTTGTCGTTCTTGCAATACAATTACCATAACTATTTTGGCGTTACCAGTGCGTTGCCCTTAACGGGCACAACCAATAGCATCATATTTAATACCACCTTGTCAAGAAATAGTATTGATAATCCGATGTTCCCCACGTCGGGTTCGACCATCTCCTTGAGCTTAAACCTTACGCCACCCTATTCGCTCTGGCGCCCTACTGATTATTACAAGGATATCAACACAAAATACAATTGGCTTGAACTCTATAAATGGATGTTTGATGCCAAATTTTATATCAAGGTGCTTGGTAGTAAAAAGCCCGAGGGGCGAAGTCTCGTTATTGAAACCAAAGCCCATTTTGGTTACATAGGAACCTATAATAACAAAATTGGAGGCCCCGGGCCATTCGAACGCTTCTTAATGGGAGGTGCCGGTCTTACCGGTGGATTTAATTCCTTCGTCCTAGGACAAGATATTATTGGGTTGCGTGGTTACCCCGATAATCATGTTACCCCCCCTCTTTATGACCGCTATGGACAAGCAAGTACAGGCATACAAGGGGGAATTGTATACAATAAATTTGGCATGGAACTCCGCTATCCGGTAGTAACCAGTCAAACGGCAACGGTATATTCGTTCATTTTCACAGAGGCAGGTAACAACTGGAATAATTATCAGGACTTTAATCCGTTTAACCTTTACCGTTCAGCGGGCTTTGGAGCGCGCATCTTTATGCCGGCATTTGGTTTAATAGGACTGAACTGGGCCTACGGCTTTGACACACTGCCAAATGCAAACAAAGTGAGCGGATCTCAATTCCACTTTACTATTGGACAGCAAATCCGATAAAAAATGAAGAGAATCCTATTCCTGTCAAATGCATTCCTTCTTTTCGGCTTGAATTTTGTATTTGCTCAGAAGTTCGGTTATATCGATTCAGAGTTTATTTTAAACAAAATGCCTGAGTATGCCAAGGCGCAAAATGAAGTTGAGACCTTTTCAGCAGCCTGGCAAAAGGAGATAGAGGAGATGCAGCGTAAAGTGGATGGATTATATTCTATCTACCAGGCCGAACAAGTATTGTTAACGGAAGAAATGAAACAGGAACGTCAGGCAGAGATAAAAAAGAAGGAAACGGAGCTAAAAGATTATCAAAAAAAGGTTTTTGGATTTGGTGGCCTCTTTTTTTTGAAAAAACAAGAATTGATTAAACCTTTGCAGGATAAAGTCTTTGACGCGGTAAGTAAAGTTTCCAAAGCCAACCGGTTAGCCATTGTTTTTGACAAAGCAGCTGAGTTAGTGATGATTTATACCGACCCACGTCATGACTATACTGATTTTGTATTAGAAGAACTTGGCTTAGGAGACCCCAATGATAAAGTTAAATAATAAACCAATTTAAAAATGAGAACATTGTTAGTCGCGCTTTTTTGTGGATTGCTGTTAACTGCGAACGCGCAAAATACTGATCACCCGACACAGAAAATCGGCTATGCCGAATCGGATTACATCATGAGTCAGCTACCCGATGCGAAGAAAATTGAAAGTGAACTTAAAACCCACGGTGCTCAATTGGAGAACCAGATGAAAGCGAAATATGATGACTACCAAGCCAAATTAAAGGCTTATCAGAGCATGCCTGCCACTACGCCTGATGCTATTAAATCAGATAAGGAAAGGGAACTTGCTGCCTTGCAGGAGAATATGCAAAAGTTTCAGCAGGATGCCCAATCATCCTACCAAAAGAAACAAACTGATTTGCTGGATCCGATTTACAAAAAAATAGGTAAGGCTATTGAAGAGGTTGCAAAAGAGAATGGATTTACATTTATCATCAACCCTCAATTGGCTAATGGCGGAGATATTTTACTATTCAGTGATGAGAAGTTTAATATCTCGGATCTGGTACTTAAGAAACTTGGGGTTACTCCAGTACCTCCGACTCCAGCGAAAACGAATTAGACTTAAGGTCATTCTAATAATAACAAGGCTGCAATTTCTTTGCGGCCTTTTTTTCTTCTATTTTCTATTCATTCTTTAAAGATGTCAGCGGATTGATTATGGCTGCTTTGATTGATTGATAGCTCACCGTGAACCAAGCGATGCCGAGGGCCAAAGCACCCGCCATAATGAATGAGCCAATTCCCAAATCAATTCGGTAAGCAAAACCCCTCAGCCATGCCTCCATTATCCCCCATGATAGGGGAGCCGCCAGCACAAAAGCAATAAACACCAGTTTGGTAAAATCTTTCGACAATAGTATCACTACACTACTAACTGAAGAACCCAACACCTTTCTTATCCCGATTTCTTTTTTTCGTAAACTTGAAGTGTAGGCCGAGAGTCCAAACAATCCTACGCAAGCAATAATTATTGCCAGACCGGAAAAGACAGTAAACACTTTTCCGGATCGTTGTTCCTCTGCGTAAGCGTGGTTTAAATTGTCGTCGAGAAATTCATAATTAAAAGGTTGACCAGGCACAAATTCCTTCCATTTGATTTCAATTTTAGAAATGGCCTGTTGGAATAGATTTGATTTCAATTTTATGGCTATATACCGTGACGCTACTCCCAGCCGTCTACCAAAATTTTCCTTATTAAAGATTACCAAGGGTGTAATTTCATCTCGCAGCGATTGAAAATGGAAATCCTTTACAATGCCAATAATGGTATAATACCGTTTGGTGATCGTCCCATCTTTGTTCTCACTGGACTGCAGGAGTTTTCTTCCCACCGGATTGGCTAACCCCATTGTTTTCACGGCCGTTTCATTCAGTATAACATGGAGCGAATCGTTGCTTTCTCTCGCAAAAAATCTTCCCTCCTTCAATTTAAAGCCAATAAAATCAGAAAAATCATCATCAATTCTAATTGCCTTCACGGTGAGGATCTCACTGGACCCCTCTGGTTGAAAGGTTTCTCCATTAACATCGTCACGATTGCCGATCATGGCACTGGTCGCGCCAACAGCCGTCACTTCATTGATCCGTCTGACCTCATCGATAAATGCTTCAAATTTCTTATCCAAGGCAAATGCTCTCTTTACTACCAATAGCTGGTCTTTGTCGAATCCCAAATTTTTGTTTTGCATAAAACTCATTTGTTGGCCCACTACGATTGTTCCTATGATCAACACAATGGAAATCATGAACTGAAATATGACCAGGCCATTGCGCAGCCACGAGCCCTTGCTGCTGCTGGAGAAATTACCCTTCATCACCACCACCGGATGGTAACTGCTTAGCACAAACGCGGGGTACAACCCCGCCAGAATGCCTACAAATAAGGCGAGCCCGATCACACCTAAAACAAGGTTGGAGCTGAAAACCAATTCAAGTTGTTTCTCCACCAATTCATTAAACGAAGGCAACAATAGATAAACTGCCACCATGGCGAGGCTCGTTGCCATGATCGAAAGCAAAACAGCCTCCGTTAAGAACTGAAAAACCAACTGGTTTCGGAAAGAGCCCATCACTTTGCGAACGCCTACTTCACGGGCACGCTCAGCGGAACGAGCTGTGGCTAAATTCATAAAATTGATGCCAGCAATAACTACAATAAGAATGGCTATACCGGAAAGAATGTAAATGTATTTCAGGTTGCCACTGGGGGTGATCGTAAACTCCAAATTTGCGGGGTCAAGGTGAATGGAAGGGAGTGGTTGAAGCGTATAGACGTAACCGTTGCCGGCTCTTTTGTAATCTTCCCACGACTTGCCCAAGTCGTGTTCAATCCGTGCGGCCGCGTAGGTATCTACCATCCTTGGAAATTTTGCTTCTAATGCCTTTGGATCGGCCCCAGGCCTTAACTTGATGTAGGTGTGAGAATCGAAACTTGTATAATTTTCTTCGTTTATAAATCTGTCATATTGGGGACCAGCCAGTGAACTAATCAAATCGGCTCTTAAATGGGTATTATCCGGTAAATTTTTGAAGACACCGGTGATCTTATTTTCCCCATCGTCTCCTCCCAATACTTTACCGAGTGGATCGTCATTTCCAAAAAGCTTTTTAGCCATTTTTTCTGAAATGATGGCCTGATTTGCAAAAGCCAAAGCCGTTTTCTTGTCACCCTGGAGGAGTGTTAGATCAAAGAAATTGAAAAAAGTGGAGTCCGCCTCAAGAAAAAAATTATCATCAAAGGATTTGATTTCGGTATCGCTCACTTTGTAGGTGATCACGGCATTTTTATTTGGGCCGAACAAATGCAACGTGCTTTCCACCTGGGGAAAATCTTGTTGCATGGCTTTAGCAAACGAGTGGGGTATAACCGAATAATGTGTTGTATGGTTAGGGTATTTTCGCTCCAAGACCACTTTGTATATCCGATCCGATCCGAAGAAGAATTTATCGTAGGAGAGCTCATGCTTGATATAAAACAGGATGAGAAGACTTGCCGCTATGCCCACCGCAAGACCGATAACATTGATGGCGGTATAAACCTTGTGCTTGTTCAGGTTTCGGTAGGCTGTTTTAATGTAATTTTTGAACATAACCAAAAGACGATAAATAGACTGAATAAGTTGATTGGAATTCGCGTCTAGTGCGTTTTAATACCGGACCGAATGACCTTTTCATGTTCAATGGCGAAATCTTAATACCTTTGCTACCTCGCATTAAACAGGTATGTTAAAATTACTTATTATTCTCGCCCTGGCCGTCTACATACTCTCCAAAATTGGAGGTTTTTTCTTTCGCATCGGCGCTGCATCGCAAAACAGAAATTCTCAAACCCGCAGGCCGGAAGGCAACCTTAACGTTGATTCAAATCCAAAGAAGGATAAACGTGGGAACATCAAAGGTGGTGATTACGTAGATTACGAGGAAGTAAAGTAATCCTGTACTTTTTATCAATTCTCTTTAACTTTATAGGTCATTTCTAGACTGTGAAGAACCAATTCCTCATCCTTTTCATTTTCTTCGTACCGGTCACGTGCGCCGCCCAAGCGAATCAAAAACGCTTGGCGTTGGTGATCGGCAATTCTCACTATCAATTTTCCAATGCTCTTAAAAATCCGGTGAATGATGCGCGTGCCATTTCCAGTTCATTGCAAAGTTTAGGCTTTGAGGTGATGGAACATGAAGACGTCACACAAGCTCAACTGAAACAAGCCATTAATACTTTTGGTCAGAAGTTAAAGGACTACGAGGTCGGATTGTTTTATTACGCAGGCCACGGAGTTCAGTCAAAAGGGGTAAACTACATGATACCCATTGAAGCTGAACTCAAGAATGAGGAACAAATTGAGTTTGATTGTGTTGCGGCCGATCGCGTGCTTGCCTACATGGATGCTGCCTCAACAAAAGTGAACCTTATTATTTTAGATGCTTGCCGCAACAACCCTTTCGGCAGAAGCTGGCAAAGAAGTGCCGGAGGTGGCGGTCTGGCCATGATGGACGCACCGAAAGGTTCCTTGATTGCATATGCCACCTCTCCTGGCAGAACTGCTTCCGATGGGGAGTCTAACAATGGCCTTTATACAAGTGCCCTGTTGAAATTCATGAGGAATCCTTCACTCACCATCGAGCAGGTTTTCAAACAGGTGCGCAATGAGGTCAGTGACAAATCGGGGGGCGCACAAATACCCTGGGAGACGACGTCCTTGACGGGCGAAGATTTTTATTTGGGAAAAGGGGCGAACAGTATACCCCCTTCTGTTTTAGCATTCAACGATGATCAACAAAAAAAAAATGGACAAGCCCAGTCCCGAAGCCATATCGATTTAAAATCCGTCAAGGTCTCACCTCAAGACATATCGCAAGCGGAAATTTTTTATGCGCAGGGTAAATTATCGTATGATGCCTACAAAAATGAAAAAGCAATTGGGGAACTCACCAAAGCGATCAACCTTAATCCTCTATATGGAGAAGCCTACTACCTAAGAGGTATGTCATATTATGAAATGAAAGATTATGATAAGGCCATTGAAAATTATGACGTTGCCCTTCAAATTAAGCCCAATTTTCCTGAGGCTCTTTATTGGAAAGGGAATTCGCACTATGCTGTGCGGCAAGATGATAAAGCATTGTCAGATTTTACCAAAGCGATTTCTTTAAAAGCCGATTACTATCAAGCCTACTATTGGAAAGGAAAGACCCATTATGAGTTAATGCAGGATGATAAGGCCATTGAGAACTTTAATAAGGCCATCCAAATAAATCCGGACTATCGGGACGCTATCTTTTGGCGGGGGCAATCCTTTTACTCAAAGAAACAATACGAGGAGGCCATTACGGATTATACTAAATCGCTCGCCTTGAAGAACAATGATCCTGAAGCTTTCTATTGGAGAGCCAACGCTTTCTTCTCTTTAAAAAAATACATGGATGCCATCCAGGATTTTAATACGGCCACCAAGCTGAAGCCCGATTATGCTGAAGCCTACTTTTATAGGGGCAAGGTTGAATACACACTTAAACAATACAATGAGTCGTTAACCGACTTCAAAAAAGCAAATGCCCTTAAAAACGACTATGCCGATGCTCATTATTGGCAGGGCGTTGTCTACTACTTTCAGCAAAATTATGACTCGGCCATTTCACAGTGTACAAAAGCGATCGAAATTAACTCACAACATGCCGATGCGCTTTACTATCGGGCCATCACCAACTATGAATTAAAGCGTGATGAACAGGCCCTTGTCGATTTCGATCAAAGTATTGCGCTGAAACCGGCCGCGGATGCTTACTACTGGCGTGGAATGACGAAATACGGCCAACAAGATTATGCCGATGCCATTCCTGATTTTTCAAAATCAATCGAGATTGACCCTGCGAGCGGCTCCACGCCGAACTACTATTACTATCGAGGGAACTCATACTATTCCCTTCAAATGTACGCCGAAGCCATTGCCGATTTTTCAAAATCAATTGAGTTAAATCCCTCGGGGACAAGCAGCTATAATTATTTCTATTATCGTGGCAATTCTTATTATGGGCTTAAGATGGATGGCAACGCTATCAAAGATTTTACTCAGGCCATTAATTTAAAGCCTGATTTTGCAGAAGCCTGGTATTACCGAAGTAATTCCTATTTTTATCTTGGACAAAAAGATCTGTCGCTCGCTGATCTGAACAAAGCGCTCGAGTTGGATCCAACTAACTCCAAATACGTTAATTTTAAATCGGCCAATTTTAAATAATCTGCTCTCCCTACCCGATGCAATTTCCGTTCTATAAATATCAAGCTACCGGCAACGACTTCGTCCTTGTGGATAATCGCGAAGGAAAGTTTTCGTTTTCCGTTGACGAGATAAAAAAAATCTGCGACCGGAAATTTGGCGTGGGGGCTGATGGGATTATGCTCATTGAAAAGCATCCGTCTTTGGATTTCAATTTAGTGTACTTCAATGCCGACGGCTCACCGAGTCTTTGTGGTAACGGGAGTCGGGCAGCTGTCCTAATGGCCTCGGCCCTAGGTTTAGTCAAAGGAAAAACTGAATTCAATGCCTACGATGGCGTCCATGAAGCCTGGCTATTAGCCAATGGCCAGGTACGCCTGAAAATGAGTGACGTAAAGGAAATTAAGAATTCCGTTGACGGCGTATTTCTAAATACAGGATCTCCTCATTTCATCAAATGGGTAAAAGAGGTCAAGAATTACCCCGTTTTTGAGGAGGGGAAAAGAATTCGTTACAGTGATGCGTTTAAACCTGCTGGTATAAACGTAAATTTCGTGGAGCTCCTTGGCCACAATTCCATATTCGTTCGAACCTATGAACGAGGCGTTGAAAATGAGACTCTTTCTTGTGGAACGGGTGTCACCGCTGCCGCCCTGGCCGCCGCATCGCACCAATATGTTTCCCCTGTAACGGTCCAAACCTTGGGGGGAGAACTCTCTGTTGAATTCAAGGAGAGCCACGATGGCTCTTTTACGGATATTTTTCTCATCGGGCCTGCCAAAATGGTCTTTGAAGGCATTTTGGAATTATAATTGCACCCGTAAAAAACTTAATTTTACCGCTCGCTATTCGTTTGACTGTTGGTGGGTAACAAACGATCAACATTTATAAATAAGGATTAACGCACACAATTTCACATGCTAAAACTGATCGCCAAACTTTTCGGGACAAAGTCGGAAAAAGACATTAAACGAATGACGCCTTTGGTAGAACAAACCAAGCTAGAGGGTGAGAAGCTGGTTTCTGTATCGCTGGATGAATTGAGAAATAAAACTCTTGAAATTCAGGAATACATCAATACCAAACTCAAATCAATCGATGATGACCTGGCGGCCCTTCACCAACAGGTTGCCGACCAGCCTGAGCTTGACATCAATGAAAAAGAATCTATCTTTTTGAAGGTGGATAAAATAGAGCTCGAACGAAACAAAGAACTCGAAAAGGTTTTGTTGGAGGTACTGCCAAGAGCTTTTGCCATCATTCGTGAAACGGCCAAGCGCTTTAAGGAGAATGATTACCTCGAAGTGACTGCCAGTGAATTTGATAGGCAGCTGGCCGCCAAGCACGATAACGTAAAGATTGTTGGCGACAAAGCACGTTGGCATAAACAATGGATGGCGGCCGGCAACCTGATCACCTGGGACATGGTGCATTACGATGTGCAGATCATTGGTGGCATCGCCTTGCATGAAGGCAAAGTGGCGGAGATGGCAACCGGTGAAGGAAAAACATTGGTCGCGACGTTCCCTGCATTTTTAAATGCCCTTGCTAAACGTGGCGTTCATATTGTTACGGTAAATGATTACCTGGCCAGACGGGACAGCGAATGGATGGGCCCAATCTTTCAGTTTCATGGACTTCAGGTTGACTGCATCGATAAGCATGAGCCTAACTCAATAGCCAGAAGAGATGCTTACAAAGCCGATATTTGCTATGGCACTAACAATGAATTCGGCTTTGATTACTTACGCGATAACATGGCGCGCGATCCGGAAGAACTTGTTCAGCGCGGGCATCATTATGCCATGGTCGATGAGGTGGATAGCGTATTGATCGATGAGGCACGTACACCGTTGATTATTTCCGGTCCGATCCCTCGGGGAGACGAACATGAATTTTATGATTTAAAGCCGCGCATCAATAAAGTAGTTGAGGCCCAGAAAAAACTGGTAAATCAATACCTCAACGACGCCAAAAAATTATTAGGTGATGGCAATGAGAAAGAAGGGGGGCTTCCGCTTTTCCGTGCCTACCGCGCGATGCCAAAGTATAAGCCGTTGATCAAAATGCTCAGCGAAACGGGCAATAAAGCTGTTTTACAAAAGACGGAGAATTTTTTCCTACAGGACAATAAGAAGGAGATGCCTAATGCCGATGCTCCACTCTTCTTCGTGATTGACGAAAAAGACAATAGTGTTGAGCTTACCGAAAAAGGCATCGACCTGATCACCGGAGAAGGGGAAGATCATAAGTTCTTTATCATGCCGGAGATCGGCACCGAACTGAATAAAATTGAAAAAGATCCAACCCTTGCTGACGAGGAGAAACTTCTTAAAAAAGAAGAATTAATCCGCGATTATAATACCAAGTCGCAGCGAATTCACAGCATTAACCAATTGCTCAAAGCCTATACATTATTTGAGAAAGACACCGAGTATATCATTGTCGATGGTAAAGTGAAAATTGTTGATGAGCAAACAGGCCGGGTAATGGAGGGAAGACGGTATTCTGACGGTTTGCATCAGGCCATTGAAGCGAAAGAAAATGTGAAAGTGGAAGATGCCACGCAAACCTACGCTACCATTACGTTGCAAAATTATTTCCGCATGTACCATAAGCTGGCCGGCATGACTGGTACAGCGGAAACGGAGGCCGGCGAATTATGGGATATCTACAAACTAGATGTGGTGGTAATCCCCACCAACCGGCCGGTAACCCGCAAGGATTTTGACGACATGGTTTACAAAACCGTCCGTGAAAAATTCACCGCGGTAATTGATGAAATTGTTAAACTCACCAGTGAAGGCCGACCCGTATTGGTGGGAACAACTTCTGTCGAAATTTCTGAGTTGGTGAGTCGTATGCTGCAAATGAAAAAAATTAAGCACAACGTACTTAATGCCAAGCAACACCAGCGAGAAGCAGAAATAGTTGCCGAAGCCGGTAAACCAGGTACCGTGACCATAGCCACGAACATGGCTGGTCGTGGAACCGATATTAAACTTACACCAGAATCTCGAGCAGCTGGAGGACTTGCCATTATTGGCACAGAGCGTCACGAGTCGCGAAGGGTTGACCGTCAGTTGCGGGGGCGAAGTGGTCGCCAAGGCGATCCGGGAACATCAAGTTTTTATGTTTCCTTGGAAGATAACCTCATGCGCTTATTCATGCCCGAACGAATAGCGCGCATCATGGATAGGCTTGGTTTAAAAGAAGGCGAAGTGATTCAACACTCCATGGTGACCAACTCCATTGAGCGTGCACAGAAAAAAGTGGAAGAAAATAACTTCGGTATCCGCAAGCGACTTCTCGAGTACGATAACGTGATGAACTCACAGCGTGAAGTAATTTACAAACGAAGAAGGAATGCCCTGTTTGGGGAACGCCTTCAACTCGATATTCTCACCATGTTATTCGATACCTGCGATGACATTGTGGCTAACGCAAAGGCGGGGGAAAACTTTGAGAACTTTAAATTGAATGTGCTGAGTACCTTAGGAGTAGATTTTCCTATTACTACCGAGGAGTTCGCTAAGACTGAACAACCTGTATTAAGCGAGCGATTGTATGAAGAGTCCCTCAAGCATTATCAGCATAAAAACAAATTGATTGCTCAAAAGGCGATGCCGATTATCACCGATATTTATAAAACGAGAGGTGCTACCATTCATGAAATTCTGGTGCCTTTTTCGGATGGATTAAAACAGATTGGGGTCGCTGCCGATTTGAAGAAATGTGTTTCCACCAATAATGCCGAGCTTCTCAAATCAATGGAAAAAATGATCACCTTGAATATCATTGATCAGAATTGGAAGGAGCATCTGCGCGACATGGATGATTTGAAACAATCTGTGCAGAATGCAGTGTATGAACAAAAAGACCCCCTGTTGATCTATAAATTTGAGGGTTTTGAGGCCTTCAAGCGGTTCATCACAAAAGTAAATGAGGAGACAATTTCGTTTTTGATGAAAGCCGAAATTCCGGTGCAAGAGCCCGATGAAGTGCATGAAGCGCATGCCCAGAAACGTCAGAAGCTACGCGAACAAAAAGAAGAATCTCGGTCGTTATTGCAAGGCGGAAGCCAGCCAAACACCCAGCAACACACGGAAGAAAAAGTCATGCCCGTTAAATCCGAGAAAATTGCAAACCGCAATGACAAGGTAAATGTGCAGTACCCAGACGGGCGAGTGTTAAAGGACGTTAAATATAAAAAGGTTGAAGACGATATCAAGAATGGTCGTTGCATTGTAATAGAAGGATGAAGCTAAGTCAGAAGTCTAACGTCAAAATTTCAGCGCTAACCCTACCAATCATTGGCGTCGTTTTGCTAATGGCTTCCTCTAGTTTGGTAGCGCAAAAAAATAAACCCTACCACGAAGATCTTTCTAAACTCCGGCCCAGGTTGGAGGAAAAGCCGGAGGAAAAAATGGTAAAAGACACGACAAAGGAAAGAAATTCTTTAGCCATTACGCCAACCAAAACAGTCAATGCGAAACTCGACGTCATATTGGATAGTCTTGACCTGTTCAATTTAATGCGAAAATATATTGATGGCTATACCATTCAAATCTATTCCGGTCAGAAGCGCGAAGAGGCCATGAATACGAAAAAGAAAATGCAGGAAGAAGTACCTGATTTAATTGCCAACCTTCAATACCAACAGCCTAAATTTCGTGTGACAGTTGGAAAATATTTTTCAAAACTTGAAGCACAAAAGGACCTTCTTGTTCTTCGAAAAAATTTCGCCACCGCCATCTTAGTTCCAGAGAAGATTCCAATAAAATAGCAGGGGGCTACTTCGCTGAAACGGTTTGATTAAAATCGTAGACTTTTTCCGCTATTTCGGTTAATAGCTCGGGAGACTTTTCAAGGGCATTGCCAATTACTATTAAATCAGCGCCCGCCTCAAGGGCATTAAAGGCCTTCTGTGGTGTATTAATACCTCCACCTACAATCAAGGGGGCGTCAACAGCATTTCTCACCGTATTAATCATTTTTTCATTGACTTCTCGTTCCGCGCCGCTTCCTGCATCTAAGTATATCAATTTCAATCCGAGCATCTCTCCGGCCATGGCCGTGCAGGCGGCTAGAGAATATTTATCTTCCGGGATTGGCGTGGTATTGCTGATATAAGCGACTGATGTTGTTTTACCAGAATTGACCAAAATATATCCAGTCGGAAGGATCTCCAGTTTATTGTTCTTCAGAATTGGAGCCGCCACCACATGCTGTCCAATTAACAGATCCGGGTTGCGTCCGGAAATCAATGACAAAAACAAAATGGCATCCGCCGAAGGATCTATCTGAACGGCACTCCCCGGAAAAAGCACAACAGGAATTGAAAGGTTGTCTTTAATGGTCTTAACCACCGCTGATAGATTGGTGGTTGTCACTAGGCTACCACCGACAAAAAAATAATCAACGCAATTTTCATTTGCCAATCGAAGTAATGGTTCTAATCGATCCACATCGCCGATTTTATCAGGATCGATTAGGACCGCAATAGATTTCTTACCCTGCCTGCTTCGTGCATGGAGCGATTCAAGAATTTTCATCTTTCGATTTTCGGTTTTGCAGATATTCTGAAAGTTTTTCTTTTGCCAAATCAAGCAAAAGCAACGTGGCCATATTCATTGCTTTAGCTCCCATTTTGGAGAGTAAAGAGGGGGTTTCATTTACCGGTTCTGGGTCAACTGAATCTTCCAGGTCCTTCTCTTTTCTCGACTTCTTTTTCTTACTTTTTGACGATGACAATTGATTAACCAAAAGATAGGTTAGCGCCAATGCACCACCGATGATCAATGCGTTTTTTAAAACCTTTTCCGTCTTTTGCGAAATGTCTTTGATTTCACGTTCCATTTCTTGCCGATGGCGATTGGACGTTTCAAGTAACTTCTTTTTCTCCGGATCTTGCGTTTCTAGGAATTCCATATTATTTCCGCCCCTTTTTAGCTTGCGCAATTAAGTGCTGTTCAAAATAATGGCTGATCCTTTTGCGAAGCAAATAGATAAACAAACAAGGCACACCATACATACCTGCCACGATCCAATATCCGGAAAAAGAATCCTTGAAATAGGAATTCAAATAATTAGCCCATCCTAGGCTAATAAAAAGTATAAAAAGCAATGCCAACAACAAAAGCACTCCAATCATCAGCGCATGCGACAAGACTTTAGCAATTTCCTCTCGCACTTCTAGTTTTACGAGCTCTACGCGCGTTTCAACGTAGCCGGACAGATTCTCTATTAAGTTGTCCAGGCGAAGAAATTTAAAAATGGAATTTTTAATATTTTCCATAAGAATCCACACGGCAATATAACGATTTGAAATCCAGTTTGAAAAAACCGGTCAGAGAAAACACGGGACAATTACTGGCTAAAGTAGATTAACGAGAATGGAATCAGAAAAAATACAAGCAATAAATACAAGAACCCAACGAGCCTATTGCGCAAGGTGAGTTTACCCAAGCCCATTGCCGCCTTGAAGGGGATTTCCTTCAGATACGGGGTACGAAAGAAAAATAGTACCCCGATAAAATTGAAAAGAAAATGAGTGAGAGCGATGCTAATGGCCGCATTGGAGTTAAATGTACTGGCCATGAAGGCGGTAATCGTCGTGCCAATATTAGCGCCCAAAATAAACGCACCTGCCTGTCGGAGTTTAATAATCTTTTTGGCTACCAAGGGGACCACTAAGGAGGTGGTAATGGTACTCGAGCGAATGGCCGCAGTCGTAAGCAATCCCCATCCAAATGATTTATATGGATTTTTAAAAAAGAATTGCTGAAACTTCTCCTGGGACCCCAATCCCATCGCT
>Ga0209067_10000164_pt1 | contig 45608 bp, 27 predicted proteins | sample ColStrG_CSR_2013_FD_187199 | JGI IMG/M metagenome (GOLD analysis project Ga0209067, IMG submission 187199) | Freshwater sediment microbial communities in response to fracking from Pennsylvania, USA - Cold Stream Run_MetaG_CSR_2013 (SPAdes)... | ecosystem: Environmental > Aquatic > Freshwater >... | reverse complement strand
CCTTTTCCAGGATGTGTTGAGTCAAGTGATCGCGCACCACCCGCCCGAATTCCGTTTCGCCGTCATAGGACCACAGCAGACCCAGCGATTCGAACTCTTCCTTGAATGCCAGCACCTTCCTCAGTTGATCGATCTCCGCGGTGTTCGCCGGCGGCGGAGCCGGTTCTTGCGAGAAGTAGAGCATCACTTGGGGCTTGTGCCGGCCATTCTCGCGCCAGGCTTTGACTGCGTTGCGAATCTCCTCTTCCGTACCGCTGCCCGCCCGTTCGGTCGGAGTTCCGAAGCGCCGCTTAAAGACCCCGATCAGCAGGTCGATATTCTCGGTCCGCAGCACCTGGTTCAGCCAGGCCTGTGGGCCTCCTTCGTCCAGGCCTGGACGCGAGTCGGTCTCCCAGCGCACCAGTTGCAAAACAAATCCGTTTTCGTCCGCGACATTTCCGTTCAAAGCATCCACCGCTTCCTTGACGTGCTTACGTTCGTCTTTGACGTCGCCCGGCGAAGCCAGGAAAATCCGGATCAGTTCCCGCGTGGCCTCCCGCTCGGCGGGCTTTGCGGATGCTGCCGGTTCCGCCCGTGGCGCCGGCGTCGGCAGCGCCACGTTGTCGTAGAACCAGTGGCGAAACATCTCCCCGCCCACACCGAACTCCAACTGCGAATACTGGCGGATCGCGCCGCAGTGTGCCAGCATGTCCAGAGCGTTGTTGGCCGCCTTGATCGACCCCACCCGTTTGCGAATCGCCTGCCTGCTGACGCGCGCTCCCGCGTCCTGGCCGGCGATTTCGTCATACGCCAGGAGGTCCTCCGGGCTGAATTCATCGGCCAGGTATTGGAAATCGCGCCGGTTTTCCAGGTACTGCTCCACAATGGCGTCGAGATCGTCCACCTGCGCCTGGTCAAGCCTGCCCGAGTGCTTGTCCCAGAGAGCGCCCATAAGGTACTGGATGAGGAACGGTTGCCCTCCCGTGAGCCGGAAAACTGCGTCCATCACCGCCGGACTCGGCCTGTACTCGTTCGGCTTCAGCATCAGAGTCTGCGACGCATCTTCGTTCAGCAGGCGCAGCGTCTTGATCGCGGCCAGGACGTTAAAGAAGGGCGACCCCCTCAAACGATAAAGCTCGTTGATCGCCACCGTGCCGGCCACTACCAGGGACAGGTGCGGCGCCAAATCCCCCACGCTCACCAGGTTCCGCAAGAGCGAAAAGAAGATGCTGCTCCAATCCTGCCCGATCAACCGGTCCACTTCGTCCAGCAGGATCACCAGCCGGAACCCCGGCGAGATGCCGCTCACCGCGGCTCGCAGCACGCGCTGCAACGCCGGAATTGCCTGGTCGTCCGGCAAGTCCTCCCGGTTCAGTTCATCCGCCGCCATCGTCCAGCCGCGAATGGGACACACTTCGTCGCGCAGCCGCTCTACCACCCGCCGGCAGATCGACGCCTGCGAGAGGTTGGGAATCTCCTGCGTGCTCAGGAACACCGGGCCCACCACGCAGCTCTGCTCGTCGGGAAATGACTCCATGAGCCTCTGCCGGATGGCCAGCAGAAGGCTGGTCTTGCCCATGCGGTGCCCGCCGATGACGGCATACGATTTGGCGAATCTCGGCGTCAGGATGCCTTTCACAATTTCGTCGAGCTCTTGATCGCGGCCCACGAACATCTCCAGGCTCGGCACGGCGTGCGTGAAAAAATATGGGTTCGGCATGTTCATTCCGCCTTGTCAAACTCGATCTTCTTCCAATCGCTTCGCAGGTATCGCATCAGGATTCCCATCGGCATCTCGAATCCGCCGTTCCGTCGCACCAGCAGATGAAACAGCTCCAACTCCTGAAGCGCGCGCATCCCTGCGTCGGCAGACTCCACCGCTTCGGCGATCACCCCCTCCAGCTCGGCTCTGTCCAAATGCGGTGTTTTGCGGTCCGCGATGCCTTCCAGCAGCGCCTGGGCATCCTTATCGAGGTAGTACTCGAAGATCTCGCGAAGATACTCGCTGCGCAATTCCAGGTATTCCGCCTCGCCCGCGCTCACCATTTCCGGTGTGATTACCAGCGGACGCTTCTGGAAGCGCTGGATGATGCGGCTGCAGAGCTGGCGCGTGACGAAAGGATGGCCCGCGGTCTCGCCGTACAGAACGCGCAGACTTTCGGTCTCGAAGTCCACCCCCAGAATGGCCGCCAGGCCCTGCACCATCGCATCGCACTCGGCGCGATCCAAAGGAGCCAGGAAAATCTCGTCGTAGTACTGAAACACCGGATTGTCGAGGCCGCCCCACTTGCCCAGGCGGCAAAGCGTTGGGTCGGCGCCCACCACCGCCGAGACCACCTGCCTGCGCTGTTGATACATGCCGCGAATCAGCCGGAAAAACTCTTGGAACCCCGCAAATCCGGCGTACCCGGCATGCGGAATCAGACGCTCGATCTCGTCCAGAACCAGCAGAATTCGAGCATCCATTCCGCCCTCGCCCATGGCCCGAAGCGCCGCGCTCAGGGCCGCCTCCATGCCCGTAAGCGCGTCCGCCAGAAGCAACTGGCCGTCATTCGACGGCATGGCAAAACTGGCCGAAAAGCCCGGCGCTTTCGCGCTCATCTGAATGCGCAGTTCGTCCACGATCTGGCAGCACAGTTCGGCGCAGCTCTGGCGGATCGTGCCCTGCAGATCGATATACAGCAACAGGATGTTTGCGGGCAGGCCCTCGCGAAGCTGGAATACCAGCGAGGTCTTGCCCATTTTGCGCAATCCATACAAACCAAAATTCTGCCGGTTGACGATCTTGTTGAGCAGTTGATGGATCAGCGGCCCCCTGCCGAAAAACGCCGCGCCGTCGGAAATCGGATTGCGCTCATCGAAAACGTCGCCGCGGCCCAGCCAAAGAACCAGCGCCTGCGCCAGCACGTCGGCCGCGGTCGCATCGGCCAGGGCCGTCTTCATCGTGGCCCGGTCGAGCGGAATCAGAGAGAGATCGCGGAAGTCCACCAGCGTAGCGTAAAGCAGCGCGTACACGCCGCGCCGCGGCCTCTCGGGCGCCACCAGAAACGCGGCGCCGGTTTGCATCTCGTCCCGCACCTTCAGTATTTCCTCGACCTCCAGTTCGGTCTCCGCTATATGGATTCGCGCTTTCGCGAACCGGCGGCTTACCTGGGGATCGGCGGTGGAGGGTGGCGCGGTCTGGGTGCCGTCGCCATCGATGCTCCATCCTGCCTGGCGGAAGAACGCAACCGTAGTCTCGCGCAAGCTCATCCGGCTGAGCGCGCGCCGCATCTCCTCCCGAACTTCGGTGGTCGCCCGCGCCTGCCGCCGCAAGGTTTCCAGTTCCGCGAAAGCCCGCGCAAAATTCCATCGTGCCGTCTCCGTCCTGGCAAGCGCGAGCCTCGGGGCCATGCTGTCTAGATCCTGACCCTCCTGATCCACCAGCCGCCGCAGCAGCCGGGCTACCTCCGCCAGGTGTTCCGCATCCTGTTCGGTCCCCGCCAATCGAGCCTCTTCGGCCAAAGCGGCCGCCCCAGCCACGTCGCCGGTTCCGGCCAGATAATGCGCTCGCGAGATCTTGGCCGCCACCTCGTCGCTCCCGGTCGGCGTGCTGCCATACAGCAGATCTACCTGGTGCCGGCAGCTTTGGTCTATCTCCGCAATCGACTCGCCGGCGCGCAAGCGGTCTATGTCGCCCACCGCCGGCAACGCCAGCAGCCGGATGGCCTCCGCCGCTTCTCCCGCGCGCGCCGCCGCCACCAACAGGTCCAAAACCGCTGGGCCGGCTTCACCGCGGCCCAGTAGAGTCTCCAGATGCCGCACCGCCTGGGAAGCCGATCCCGCGCGCAGCCACGCGCGGATGGTGTCCAGCCGGAAACCATCGTCCTCCGGACTAGCCCGCAAGACGCTCTCGTAAAGCGCCAAAGCATCCGGTTGGATATCGCCTTCCGCCATGTTGTGCCGCGCCAACACCAGCGCAGCCTCATGATGCTCAGGCTGTTCCGCGGCGATCTTCCGCAGATTGTCCGCGCCTGGTTCCACCGCGGCTGAGGGCAGCCGCAGCAGCGCTCGAAACAGCTCCGGATCGTTTATTCCCAGCGCCAGCGCGCGTCCCAGCAGCGCCGAAGCTTGGGCTTTATCGTCGCATTCAAGCGCCCACTTGCCGGCGGCAAACACGATCTTGCCGTCGTTTGGCGATTGCGCCAGGTATGCCCGGAACAGTTCGGTGAGCCGCTCCGAAACCATCGGCAACGAGCGGAGGTTATACAGGCGCAGCAGCGCGGCCGAGTTCGTTGCCTTGGCCGCCAGCGAAGTCAAGTCGACGTGTGCCGCTTGCCTGCGCAGTCCCATCGCCGAGTAGATGGCCACCCGCCCCGTGGGAATGGTGTATCCCACCAGCAGGATCAGGAGCCCCGTGCCGCCGGTGACTCCCCAGCGAATGAATGACGCCAGCCGTTCCTTGCGTTGTCTCTGGTCTACCGCCGCCAGCAGGTCTTCCGCCTTGGCGCTAACCATGGGATTGGAGGGGCCCGCCAGCGTGATGGCCTCCTTCGCCTTCGTCCTGGCGGTTTCCAGATCGCCGCCGTTCCATGCCTTCTCGCTCTCCTGCAGTGCGGCTTCAATGCGTTTGGTCCGCGATTGGATTGCCTCGAGTTGGTCCAGGAGCTTGGCGATGTTCGCACTCTCGGGGTCGTTCGGCCCAAGCAGCTTGCGGGCCTCGGAGAGCGCCGCCTGGCCGTCCTCCAGGTGCCCTTCGTCAACGGAGTTGACACCGGCCTGATACAGCCGCTTACCCCTCAGCCGCGTCGCCAGGGCGTTGGCCTGTCCTGTGTCTGGCTCCTCCTCTCCAAGAACCGCGGCCGATTGGATCCCTCCCCTCTGCTGCCGGAAATAGCTGAGCTGTTTGTCCACCTCGGCCAGCTTGGAATCGTCGAACGCCTTAATGGCCCGGCTCAAAGCCAGCCGCGCGTATGCCTGGCGCGCTCGGTCCTGAGACTCCGCATTGGGAGGCTCGATGCTGTCGAACATCCTCGCGGCTTCATCGAGCGGCCCCAGAAAGCACAGTTCCAACATCCCAAGCTGAAAGCGGGCCTCCCGCGAATTGGCATCGGCACGGGTTTTCTCGGGGTCCGCGAACTGCGCCACCGCATAGCGGGTGTTCGCTGCCTTCAGCGCAGCTCGATAATCCCCGGCCTGCTTCGACCGCGGGCTGAGATCGACCGGTATGCTAGCCGGAATCTGCTTACCGCACTCGACACAAACGCGACACCCACCGGCCCTGTTGTTCGTGGCGATCCAGGTCTGCGCTTCGCGCAAGTCCGCATCGGCTTGGCTCATACATTTCCTGGCCACCGCGCCAAACTCGGCGTCGCGGCGCCACTTGGGTGGGATATTGAACCGGGCGGGCAGCTCTCCTGTCTTGCACGCCTGGGTGGCCGCCGCCCGCATTTCCACCAGGGCCGGGTCGGGTAGCGGCGGGGACTCCTTTCGCTCGGGCGGAGTCACTCGCGGGCCCGTGGGGGGAATCTCTTGTGGAACCGGCGCGTTGGAAACCGTAACCGGCGGGGCGGCCTTTCTTTCCTCCTCTTTCTTCTTGTTCTCAGTCCGGAGGGTCGGCTTCGCGGCCGTAAAGATCGCTAGCGCGGACCGCCGCCCCGGCGGGGCCGGAGCCACTTCGCCATTCTTGCGCCAGAGGCCGACCTGCTGGTCGGGGGCGGCGCCGGCGAAATTCCCCTCCGGGTCGTAGGCGAGGGTATTTCCGTTGGCGAAACTGACCAGACTGACCAACAGCCGGAACGGCTGCACTTGCCAGATCCGCACAGTTCCATTTTCGTCGCCGCTGGCCAGAAACCTCCCATCGCGAGAAAATGCCAGTGCCCGCACCTCGTAAAGATGCTTCCCCCGTCCGATCGCCTGCCGGCCTCGATTCCAGAGCACCACTTCGCCCGAACTGGCCGACGAGGCGAAATAGGTGCCGTCCTGGCTCACAACGATCCTGCGAACGGCCCTGGCATGCTCACCGGACAGCTTCTGGTCGATCTTGATGGTCCCTTGGTCCGGAAGCGCGCGCGGGTTGACGGTGTCGACCTCCAGGCTCCCGTCGCGGTTTCCCATCAAGACGCTGTACCCCCGCTCGAAACTCCCATCCAGAAAGACCGCCGCCGAGCCTTTCCTACTCGGACGGAACTTTAGCTGATCGCCCTCGGGCACCATTCGGAACGTCCAATCGAGGCCGGAGGCGATGACCGCCCGTTCGTCCGGCGCGGCCGTGATGTCGCTGTAGGTGGACAACCCGCCGCCTTTCAGCTTCACTTCTTTGCGGGCTTTAACGTCCCATTCCTTGATGGCTCCGTTGCTATTGGCCGAAAATAACCGCTCGCCGCTGCGCGACCATGCGACGGCCGTGACAGATGCGGCGCCGCTTGACCTAAGTTCCTGGATGTACTTGAATAGGCCGTTTTCCTCGAATCGGTAGGTACGTATCGAATCGCCGCCCTGGCATGCGGCAATGTCATCGCCGATTGGAGGAAGAAGCAAACATCCGGCCGTGTCTCCCTTCAATTGCTTCCGCTCTAACCCGGTTGAGATATCCCAAGTGCGGATGATGTCATCCTCGCCGCCCGACATCAGCCACTTACCATCCGGTGAGAAGGCAACCCCGCGGATTGGCTTCGCCTGCTTGGCGGCAGGTATGGCTTCGTAGCCGATCTCGGCCTTGTCCGCGCCCCGTGCCGGTAAGCCGAACGCCGCCAGTAATCCCAGTAAAGTAGCAAACCGCATCGAGAATGTTTTCCATTATATGCCCGATAGGCTTCGGACGCACTCGGTCTGGGCCCCTCCCAAAACCCGGTCACAAGACCTCGAAATATTTCTTGTTGCCACAAAACAAATGACTTAAATCCGATTTGTCATCCCTGCCTGACCGTCTTCTCGGAGCCCATCGTCGATAATACGGAACAGGAGAAGTATGGCTGTACCACTCCACCAGATTCGCCCCCCCTTCTCCGCCAAGCCGGGACCGCGCCCTTTCGCGTGGGCTCGTTGGAAAAATCGGCATAACGGGACATGGATGTCCCGTTTTTGTCGCGTAAATCGTTTGTATTCAGCAAACCGCATCGAAAATCGGGACAAATTTGTCCCGTTTTACCGTCCCCCGATCTTCGTCGCCTGCCGAAACCTCAAAGCCGCCCCCACCCGCCACCAAATGCTTCGACCGGATGCCACCCTCGTGGGTGTATGCTGAATACGGGTCTGGAGGTCCGAATATGGACCAGACAGAAACGCTCCCGCGCCCGGTTTTCGAGGGCTGGAATATCGGCGCCGTCGCGGTGAAGAGGGTGCGTCTCCACGAGGATGGCGCGATGGAGACCGACATCCGCAGGCACGGAGGAGACCCAGCCTGCACCATTCGCCTGATGCTGGACCACGGCAGCCAGGCTCCCGATGGCGCTATCGTTACCGGCTCTCAATCCGCCTCGTTCCTTTCCCTCCCCTACCTCCCGGAATCGATTTGCCTCGAAACCGCGCTCGACCACCTCGGCTTGCGTCCCGACCTGGTTCTTTCCCTGGGCGGGGAGAGCTTCATCGTGTACTGCATGGGCGATGGCGCGGTCCGGCGCATGATCTCGAGCAATCGCTGCGCCGCCGGCAGCGGCGAGTTCCTCGTTCAGCAGTTCGGGCGCATGAATCTGGACTTGGTATCCGGCATTGCCGCGGCCCGCCAGGGGCGTCGCGTCGCCCTGGCCTCCCGGTGTTCGGTCCACTGCAAGTCCGATGCCACCCACAAGTTGAACAAGGGCGAGTGCACACCGGCCGATATTGCCTGCTCCCTCATCGCCAGCTTGGCCAGCAGGGTCGCCGCGCTCATCGTCGCAACGGGCTGGCCGCAACGCCACGTCCTGCTCGCCGGTGGACTCGCCCGCAGCGCCCAACTGGTCGCGGAAATCTCGAGCCTGTTGCCGGAGACCCGGTTCGAAGTGCTGCCAGAGAGCGGCTATCTGGAGGCTGTCGGCGCCGCGGTTGCCGCCCGGCGAGAGGGACGCCGCCCGCTGCCTGATCTCGACGCCTGGCTCAAGCCGGCTGATGCCGGGCGCTTCTCGAAGCGGCGTGCCCTCAGCCATTTCGCCGGCCGCGTCATCCGCATCCGGGATTCTGGCTCGATACCGCCCCAACCGGGCATGCATTTCATCCTGGGAGTCGACGCCGGTTCCACCACCACCAAGGCAATCCTCCTCGATCGGGCTTCCGGCCGCATCGCGGCACGATGTTACCTGCGCACCCACGGCAACCCGGTACAGGCCGCATTCGAGTGCATCGCCGGGTTGGACCGGCAGGTGGCCGGAATCCCGCATCGCGTCGTGCAGGCGGCGGTCACCGGATCGGGGCGCGAAATCGTCTCCATCTACCTCGACAACTGCACCGCGTTCAACGAAATCCTGGCTCATGCTCGCGCGGCTCGCGAACTCGTCCCCGACGTGGATACGCTTTTTGAGATCGGCGGCCAGGATGCCAAGTTCGTGGCGCTCCAGGCGGGCATTCCCGTCGATTACTCGATGAACGACGGCTGCTCCGCCGGGACCGGGAGTTTCCTCGAAGAGGCGGCGGCCTCCGATATGCAAGTGCCGATCGAGCAACTCGGTCCGCTGGCCTTGAGCAGCGCCAGTCCGGTCGCCTTCGGCGAACGGTGCGCCGCCTTCATCAATTCCGAAGTGCGCTCGGCGCTCCAGCAGGGAGTTCCCCGCGCCGACGTTCTCGCCGGACTCGTCTACGCCATCGTCGAGAACTACTTCTCGCGCGTGGTCGGCGCCCGCCAGATCGGGAGAACGGTGCTGCTGCAGGGCGGGGTCGCGCTCAATCCCGCGGTCGCGCCCGCGGTGGCGGCCCTGGCCGGCGTGAACGTGACGGTTCCACCCAATCCCGAACTGATGGGGTGTGAGGGAGCCGCCCGCATGGTAAGCGATCTGCTTTCCTCCGGTGCCGTTCCCGCGTGGGAGCGAAACCTCGCCTCGTTCGGCCAGATCCGCATGGAAACCAAAGCGCCGTTCCCCTGCCCCGCCTGCGAGAACCGGTGCCAGGTCCAGCGCTTCCTGCTGGGCGGAAGAACGCTGGCTTTTGGCGGCCTCTGTTCCAAGTGGGAAATGGTGCGCCGGCCCAAGACTCTCCGTCATGCCGAAGGCCGCGACCTGGTGGCGTTGCGCCAGGAGCTGATGTTCCAGGCGTTCGCTCCGGCGGCGCCCGAGCGTCCCCGAGGCCGCATCGGCCTGCCCCTCGCCCTCACCACTTACGAACTGTACCCGTTGTACGCCCGCTTCCTCACCGGCCTCGGCTACCAGGTTGTGCTGTCCCGGAGCGGCCAGGGATCGCGCCGGACCTCCGCTCCCTTGTGTTACCCCGCCGAGCTGATGCACGCCGCCGTTGACGATCTGCTGGCGCAGGCAGTGGATTTCGTCTTCCTCCCCTACCTGCGGGAGTTTCCCGGCGGCCCAAACGGCCACGGGTATGTCTGCCCCATCACGCAGGACCTGCCCGGCGTGATCTCGGGCTTCTTCGAGTCCGCCTCCGCCAGAATTCTGACCCCCGAGATGGGCCTGGCCCCGAGTCTGGCCACCGTCACCCGGCAGGAAGTCATCAGCCTGGGCGCCCGATTGGGAGTCTCCGCCGCCCAGGCGAGCCAAAGCTGGTCCGCCGCCATGGCTCATCAGGCCGCCTTCGAACGCTCCTACCGGGAAGCCATCGGGCAGGCCTTATCCGAGATTCATGGCCCGGCAGTCGTCCTCGTCGGCCGGCCGTACGCAGCTTATGCGCCGGAGGTCAACCTGTCGGTCCCGCGCAAAATCGCCACGCGCGGGTTCACCGTGATCCCCGGCGACGCCCTGTCGTCCGAGACTCCGCTGAGCGAACGCAACGTCTGGCATTACACCCAGAGCGTCATGGCGGCGGTGGAATACTCCAGGCGCCACGGCGACCGCTACGTCTGCGACATCTCCTGCTTTTCCTGTGGTCCGGATGCGATCACCCATCACCGCCTCCGCAGCCAACTGGACGGCCGGCCATTCTGCTTTCTGGAGATCGATTCTCACACCGCGCACGCGGGCATCGAGACACGAATCGGCGCTTTCCTGGATATTATCGAAGCCAATCGGCAGCGCCACTCCATGCCGGCGGCCGCCACCGGGAGGCGCGTCACTCCCGCCCATCTCGAACAGGACGGCCCTCGCCCGTGGATCGTGACGGGAAACGGCCGGCGGCTGGCGCTGGACGATCCCGCTGTAGTCCACGTGACGCTTGCCGACGGCGCCCAATTCGTGTCCGACATCCTGGCAGGCTTCTACGCTTCCCTCGGTTGGCGAACGGTGTTCTTGCCGAACACGAACGCCGAAACTTTCCAGTACGCCAAGCGGGTCTGCTCCGGGCGCGAATGTCTTCCCTTCCTCGCCATGGTCGGGAAAGCCGTCAAATATCTGGAGACTCGTCCGCCTGGCGAGGTCACGGTATTTCAGCTTCTCGACCAGGAAGGCCCCTGCCAGATCGGCGGTTGGTACGACGCGGCGCCGGTTATCTTCGAACACCTGGGCGAGGCCAACGCGGTGGTGGCCTGGCCGACGGTCAAGAACAACTATCTCGGCAAGGGTGACCGGCTGGGCGCCCTGAAAGTGGCGGCGTTCGTCTTGAGCGATGTGGTCGCCGAGATGCGCTCCTCTCTCCGCTGCCTCGCCAAGGACCGCACCGCGGCTCTGGCGCTCCTGGACGAACTGGAAAGCCGGTTGATCGCGGCCAGCCAGGATGGCTTATTGGCCACCGAACGCGAATTGCGCCGCGTCGTCAAGCGCCTGGCGGGCGTGCCCTTACAAGCGCCCGTGGAACGCGGCGCCCGGGTGTTGCTCTTTGGCGGCGTCAACCGGATCTTCGTCGACGGGCCCGTCAAGGACTTCTTCGAAGAGCGCGGCATCCTCACCAAGACCACTGAGATGTCCGAATTCATCTGCTTCATCCAGGCCGAAGACATCGTGCGGCTCGGTTTTTCCCACGGCTACCTCGCTCCGGGGGACCAATGCTCCCTGTCCGCGTTGTTGTCCGAACTGCTCTCCGATAGCGACCGGACGGCCGCCATGCGCGCCCTCACCGCGCGTGTTCGCATCGGATTCATCGAAATGCTGGACCAGCGCTGGCGCCGGATCGCAGCCGAGTCCGGCCTGCTGTTCAGCCCGTATGTGCCTTTCGGCGAGGTCGAGCGGGAGGGCCACAAACGCATCTCCCTGAACGGCTTCACCGAGGCCCCCATGACCATCGGCCGGTATGCCACCATGCTGGCATCTGGCGCCTTCGATGGCTACGTCAATATCGGCGCTTTCAACTGCGCTCCCGCCAGCACCTCCTCGGCGGTGATTCACGCGCTTTCCCTCCGAACCGACACACCCTACGTGGTGATCGAAGCCGACGGTGATTCGATTACCACGGGTCAATTGCGGCAGCTCGAAACGGTCGCCGTCCAGTGCCGCCGCAGGCGAGAGGCTCTCCATGACAGACCACCGGCATGACGCATTCGCCCGGCTCGCGTTGGGCGCGATGGTAGTTCTCTCCATGATCAAGCTCCTGACCGCGGATGATCCCGTTACCTTACAGCGCGAACGCATGGTGTCGGAGCAGATTGCCAGCCGTGCCGTCCGCAACCCGGATGTGCTGCGGGTCATGCGCGCCACCCCCCGCCATCTGTTCGTCCCCATCGCCATTCGATCCATGGCGTACGAGGACCACCCGCTGCCCCTCGGCTACGGGGCGACGATTTCTCAGCCCTATATCGTGGCGCTCATGACCCAACTGCTGAGGCCGAACCAGGGGCAGCGCGCCCTCGAGATCGGCACCGGCTCGGGGTACCAGGCGGCGATCCTGGCGCAACTGGTGCGCCACGTTTACACGATTGAGATTGTCCCCGAGCTTGCCCAGTCCGCCGCGCGGACCCTCCGCGAACTGGGATATTCCAATATCACGGTGCGCCAGGGTGACGGCTACAAGGGCTGGCCCGAAGAGGCGCCGTTCGACGCCATCATCATAACTGCCGCGCCTCTGGAACTTCCCCGGACTTTGATCGAGCAACTGTCCAAAGGCGGCCGGCTGGTGGCTCCCGTCGGGTCCATGTGGCAGCAGGATTTGATCCTGATTGAGAAGAAGGCCGACGGCAGCATCACCCGGCGATCGGCGGGCGCGGTCAACTTCGTGCCCATGAGGCCGGACGCAAAGTAAACGTAACGCAACTGCCTGATGCCGCGTCGGACCGGGAAGTGGGAGCGCAGGCAGGTTATATTAGTCATATACCCATGCGAGGCACGCGCTGGCTCTTGCTGGTGGCTATAGCCGCGATCCTCGGCAGTGTCATCCTCAAGTATCGAGCTTCCAAACAGACACAGCGAGAACAGGCGATTCCTCAGCCGGAGGCCCTCTCCATCGACTTGAATTCTTCGGCCACCCACTGGCAGTACCGTGACAAGGACCACAAAACCGGCCGCATCATGGCCGACATCGACGCCGAATCCATGCAGCAGGTGAAGGATTCCTCGCGTGTCGACCTCAAGAACGTCACCATGAAGCTCTACAACAAGGAGAGCACTCAGTACAATCTGGTCAAGAGCGCGGCAGCTTCCTTCTCCGCCGGTGACCATCGTCTCTTCTCCGACGGCGAGGTGGAAATGACCCTCGGAGTGCCGGTCGCCGGCGAGGCCAGACGCGAACTGGTGACCATCAAGTCTTCCGGCGTCACGTTCGACACCGTGTCCAACCAGGTCGATACCGAGCGGCCCTCCAGCTTCACGTTTCAGAACGGCACCGGCAAGGCCACCGGCGCTTTCTACGACCCGGCCACCCATGCGCTGCTCATGAAGCACGATGCCGAGATCGATTGGCAAGCGGACGGCCCCAACGCCAAGCCGATGAAGATCGAAGGCGCCACTCTCTCCTACCACGAGGCCACCTCTGAAATCTGGCTCAAACCCTGGGGCCGCATGACCCGCGAAAATACCATCATTGAAGGCAACGACGCCGTCCTGCACCTGGACAAAAGCAAGATCAAAAGGGTGGAGGCCACCCACGCCCACGGCACCGACGATTATCCCAACCGCAAACTGCAATATTCCGCCGACGAGCTGTATGTGGACTTCAACGACAAGGGAAAGGCCGAAAGGATCGTAGGTCAAAACAATGCCCAACTGACCTCCACCAGCGAGACCTCGGAAACCAATGTCACCGCCAATCGCGTGGATCTGACCTTCGACGCGCAAGCGAGCGAGAGCCTCCTCACCCAGGTGCAGGCCACTGGCAACTCAGTGGTCACATCGAAGCCGCTGCCCGCGCCGGGCCGCCAACTGAGCGAGACTCACATCTTGCGTAGTGAGGCATTCGAATTGAAGATGCGGCCGGGCGGGCGCGAGATCGCCAGCGTGGTCACCAGGAGCCCCGGCAGCCTCGAGTTCATCCCGAACCTGCCGGCTCAGCATCACCGCACCCTGGACGGCAAGGACATGGTGATTGACTACGGCCCACAGAACCGCCTCGAATCCTTCTCCGCCAAGGACGTCAAGACCGCCACCGACCCCACCGAGGAGCAACGCAAGCGCAAACGCGGCGTCGCCGTTACCACCAGCCGCGATCTGCGCGCCCAGTTCGATCTCAAGACCGGCCACATGGCCTCCATGGAACAGTCCGGCGATTTCACCTACGAAGAGGGTGACCGCAAGGCCAGTGCCGCCAAAGCCACGCTCGATTCCGACCAGAACGTCATCCTGCTCGATACCGGCGCGCGCATGTCCGATGCCACCGGCTCCACCACGGCCGACCGCATTCGTCTGGATCAGCGCACTGGCGATTTCACCGCCGAAGGATCCGTCCAATCCAGCCGTCTCCCCGACAAAGATCAGAAGAAGAGCTCCGAGATGCTCTCCGGCGACGAACCGATGCAAGCTACGGCGCGCAAAATGGAATCGCGCAACCAGAACCAGACCATTCACTACGAAGGTGGTGTCACCATGTGGCAAGGCGCCAACCGGATCCAGGCCGAGGTGGTCGACCTGGACCGCAAGAAGCGCGGCCTGGTGGCCGACCGGAACGTGGTCACAAATCTCTGGGAGGTACCCAAGGACGAACCGAAGAAGAAAAGCGCCGCTCCCGTGCTGACCGTGGTCCACGCGCCCCATCTCGTCTACACCGAAGAGGACCGCCAGGCCGTATACACCGGCGGCGTGCTGCTCAACCGGCCCGGCCTGCAGGTGAAGGGCAAGGAACTGCGCGCCTTTTTGGCCGAATCGGGCGGCGACTCGCGCCTGGAGAAGGCCATCGCCGATGGCGCCGTGGAGATCCGGCAATCGTCCAAAGATGCCGACCGCAACGGCACCGGCGAGCACGCCGAATTTTACACCGCTGATCAGAAAATCATTCTGCGCGCTCCCAGGGCCAAAATGGTGCTGATCCCGAAGGGCGGCGGCAAGCCCAGCGTTTCGGAAGGCGCCGAATTGACCTACCTGGTTAACGATGATAGGCTGCTGGTAATAGGGGCTCCCGACGAGCCAGCCAACAACCGCATGGTCCGCTCGAAGAAGAAGAAATAGGGGAACGGGCCATCCCGCATGAGCAAACTCGAAACCGGCGGAATTTCCAAAACCTACCGCGGCCGCCGCGTCGTGGACGATGTCACGGTCTTCGTGCAGCAGGGCGAAGTGGTCGGCCTGCTGGGCCCGAACGGAGCGGGCAAGACGACTTCGTTCTACATGATCGTAGGGCTGATCACTCCCGATTCCGGCCGCATTCTGCTGGATGAGCAGGACATCACCAGTCTGCCCATGTACCAGCGCGCGCGCCGCGGCATCAGCTACCTGCCGCAGGAGGCTTCGGTTTTCCGCAAACTCACCGTGGAAGAGAACCTGATGGCCATCCTGGAAATGCTGCCCTTGCGTGCGCGCGAACGCCGCGAAAACATGGAGCGCCTGCTGGAGCAACTGGGGCTCGAACAGGTCCGTCGGAGCCAGGGCTACATGCTCTCGGGCGGCGAGCGGCGCCGTGTCGAAATCGCGCGCTCGCTGGTCATCGACCCCAACTTCCTGCTGCTGGACGAGCCATTCTCCGGTATCGACCCCATCCAGGTGCTGGAATTACAGCGCATCATTTTCGACCTCAAGCGCGCCGGCATCGGCATCCTGGTGACCGATCACAACGTCAGCGAAACGCTGGCGGTGACGGACCGCGCCTACATCATGGACCGCGGCCGGATCTTCCGCGCCGGCAGCCCGGAAGCGCTGGCCCGCGACCCCGAGGTCCGCCGCATCTACCTGGGCGAATCGTTTACGCTGCGAGTCTAAACATGAGACTTCCCTACCTGCTATCCGGTCTGCTGCTCTCGGCCGGCCCCGCCTTTTGCCAGCCGTTCTCGTTCGGCCTGAGGGGCGGGGTACCGATGACCGACTTTCTCAGCACGGTCCGAAGCGGCAATTTCAACTTTACCAGCAATACCAATCGATACATCGTCGGTCCGACCGCGGAATTGCGCCTCCCGTTTGGTTTTGGCCTGGAAGCCGACATCCTGTACCGCCACTTCAGCTACACGGGGAGCGGTGGCATCACGGGTATTACCACTACGCTGCTCAGCAGCAGCACCACCAGCAACGCCTGGGAGTTCCCGCTTCTGGCCAAGTACCGGCTCCCCGGAAAGGTGATTCACCCATACGTCGCCGGCGGCGTCGCCTGGGACACGCTGAGCGGCCTGACGCAGGCGGTCACGAGGACAGTGGCCGGCATCACCAGCAAGACCACCACCTCCAACCCGCCCGAGTTGGGCAACAGCACCAGCCGCGGGTTTGTGCTCGGCGCCGGCATCAGCGTCAAAGTTCTGGTGATCCACATATCGCCCGAACTGCGCTACACGCGCTGGGGCGCCAAGCACTTCCTCGACCCCAACGGCGGGCTATCCAGCAATCAGAATCAGGCCGAGTTTCTGGTGGGGTTCACGTTTTGAGCCGTTGGGAGGACTGCTATTCGGCGTAGCGGAACTGGCCAGCGGTAGGTCCGTCCAGCCACTGCGCCAGGGTTTGCGAACGCGCGTCCTTGGACGACAGGATGGCATCCCGTACCGGCCACTCGATGCCGACGGCGGGGTCGTTCCACAAGATGCCGGACTCGCACTTGGGATTGTACAGCGCCGTGCATTTGTACTGGATCTCGGCAAACTCCGAGAGGACGCAAAAGCCGCGCGCGAAACCGGCGGGCGCCCACACCTGCTTCTTGTTCTCGGCCGAGACTTCGATGCCAAACCACTGGCCCAGCGTAGGGGAGCCCACACGAATATCCACTGCCATCAGGAAGGCCGAGCCGGCCGTGACGCGCATCAGTTTCCCCTGCGGCGGGTCCCACTGAAAGTGCAAGCCGCGCACCACGTTGCGCACGGACCCCGATTGGTTCTCCTGCACGAACACGGTAGGCAACCCCAGCTCGGCGAACTGGTCGCTGCGAAATACTTCCAGAAAGAAGCCGCGTTCGTCGGGGAAAACCTGCGGAACGAGCACGGCCAATCCGTTCAAATGGCGCGATTCGATGCGCATTGGCATAGGCAGGTAAGTGGACTGTAGCTTGAGTCCCCAGTATAACGTAGGGCGGGCAGAGGTTCGACGGACGATATACTCGAATTTGAGGCAGACTGCGGGGTGATTCAACCGGGGTATCAAAGAGCCGGTGGTGCCGTCTTGTGGGGCACGATTTTGGGCGCGGCGGCGTGGTCGGCATACGCGGCCGCGGAGGTGGTGTTCGCCTCCCTTCTGTTCGGCTTCACGCGGCCGTACGCGGTGTTCCAGCCGTGGCACTGGCGACTGACCGGATATCTTCTGACCGCGTACCTGGTGGCCGGGGCAGCGGCTGGAGCGGCCGGCGGGCTCGCGGCTTACCACTTGGGCAAAACCGGCTGGATCCGGAACGGCTCGCCCGCGGTTCTGGAAGCGGCCGCGGCTTTGACGCTGGTGGGCGTGGTCCTGTGGAACGTGACGGCCAACGCGCTTGGCCTGACAGGCGGTGTTCCCGTGCTGATTACCGGGCTGTGCTTCCTGGTTTTGCTGCTGGTGGAACTGCGTTCGGAGAGATGGGCGGACCGCCTCGGGATGCTGACCAACCCATGGGTGATCTCCGGCGTGTTGCTCGGCGTGGAACAGACAGCCGATCTGCTGGACATGGCTTCGGGCCAGCAGTTGGGCGGCAACGTGGGGCTGGCAGCGCGTCTTTTGGAAGGGGCCCTGGTGGTAACGGTGGCGGGGGCGGTGTGGTTTGGAAGGAAGCTGCGTCCGATCCTGGGGCCCGCACGGTGGGCGCCGGCCACGCTGGCGCTCGCACTCGTGCTGATCGGTGTGACGGAATTGATGGGGACCGCGCACCTTACGCCGACCGCCGTTTCCGCCGATTCCGCGGCCGCGGCGCAGACGCCAGGCAGCAAGCCGAATGTGCTGGTGATCGTGATGGACACGGTGCGCGCAGACCATCTCTCGCTCTACGGGTACGAACGCGACACTTCGCCGAACCTCAGGGCGCTGGCGCAGGAGGCGGCAGTGTATACCCATGCGCAATCCGCCGCCGACATCACGCTGACCAGCCACGCGTCGCTGTTCACCGGGATGTATCCGAGCTGGCACGGGGCCTATTGCAGGACCCCGGAAGCGGCGTACGGACGGCCTTTGTTGGCGAATGTTCCCACACTGGCCGAACTGCTGCACGGCCAGGGGTACTCGACACTCGGCGTGGCCGCCAACCTGTATCTGCGCTCGGCTTTCGGGTTGGATCGCGGCTTCGAGGAGTTTCGCATCGAGCGGCCGGTGCCGATGCTCTCCGACGAGAACCGGTGCCAGTTACGGCGTCCCATGCGGCGACTGCTCAACCTGGTTACCGACACAGCACAGTTCGACCGCCTGAACAGCAGCGCCGAGGACATCGATGGGCAGTTCCTCGCCACGCTGGATGGTCGTGGCAGGCCCGACGCCCCCTTCTTCGGGTTCGTCAACTACATGGACGCGCACTTCCCGTACATTCCGCCGGCGCCCTGGGACCGTAAATTTCCGGGCAAGGTCTCTACTCTGACGAAGGACTACCTGGAGGGCGAGCAGTACACGATCAGTTCGGGTAGCGACACTCCCACCGATTACCGGCGGTATTGCATCTCGCAGTACGACGGCGGCATCGCCTATGTGGATGCGCAGATCGGCCGAATCCTCACGGGGCTGAAGCGGCGCAATCTTTACGACAACACCATGATCGTGGTCACCTCGGACCATGGGGAGGCGTTCGGCGAGCGTCACCGCGTGGAGCACGGCAACTCGCCGTACCAGAACCTGCTGCACGTGGCGCTGCTGATCAAGTATCCGAAGTCGGCGCACCGGGGACCGGTGGAGGCGCCCGTGAGCCTGATCGACGTGGCGCCCACGGTGCTCGCCGTGGCGGGCATTCCGGCGCCAGGGACGATGCAGGGCCGCAGCCTGCTGGAGGGAACAGCGAAGTCCACCAGGCTCTTCAGCGAAACCTTCGCATGCCAGGTGATCCAATCGGTGGAGTGCCCCGGTTGCGCGGCACGGGCGATGGTGGAGTGGCCGTTCAAGTACATCGTGCTCAGCACCGGAAAGAGGGAACTGTTCCATCTGGATTCCGACCCGGACGAGACCAGGGAGATTTCTGCCGCGGATCAGGGGAACTTGACTGCGTTGGCCCAAACAGTGACGGCTTGGGGGAAGACTATTCCGGTGCAGAGGGTGCAGCAGATGAAGTTGAGTCCGGCTGAGACCAAGGCGCTCAAGAGTCTGGGATATGTAGGCGGGGGCGGGAAGTAGGGCGTGAGGCATAAAACCCGGACGGTGGTTATATGCTTCGCTGACATACTATCCCATGAAGCCGATGTCGGCGGGGAAACCCTGGCTGGTGAAATTGGCGAGATTGGGAAATGCCTTGGCTGTCACCGTTGGGTCCGTCAAGTCCACCCCGAACCACTTGGCGAGGGTGGCAGCGAATTGGTCGACGGAGGTCGTGGGAAGCCATGCGCCGCGCGCCGGGGTGGACGGGTTGGATGTCGAAAGACAATCATCCGGTCCCCCGATCGCCATCTGCGGATACCGGCCGTAGAGATCGCCGCCGTGGACCGCTCCGCCAAGCACCAGGTGATGGTTGCCCCATCCGTGGTCGCAGCCCGAACCGCTGGGCTGCAGCGTGCGTCCGAATTCGGATTCGGTAAACGTGGTGACCTGGTTGGCTATGCCCAGATCCTGGGTGGCGCCCCAGAGCGACAACATGCCATCGGCTACCTGACGAAGGAGATCGAACTGCTGCCAGCTCTGGCCGGAGTGAGTGTCGAAGCCGCCCAGCGAGCAGAAAAAGATCTGGCGGTTGAGGCCGATCGTGGGCTGCAGTTGCATGATCTGCGCCACTTGCAGCAACTGCTGCCCGATGGTGGTGGACGGGAACGGCCTGGTGAAGGGCGAGGCGGGAGGCAGGCTGGCCAGCATCTGGCTGAGGGCGACCGCGTCCTGCCGCACCTTGTCCGCCGCCTGAATCATGGTCAGGCCGCTGTTGAAGGTGAGGATGCTCTGGTATTGGGCCTGCCGCGTCTGCCCCACCACGGGCTGCCAGGTGCTGAAGCCGTTCAACTGCATGTTGAAACCGGGAATCAAGCTCGCCGATTGCACGGCATTGCCCTTGGAGAACAGCGCCGGTCCCGAAACCGAAACCGACGGCGGGAAGCTGGCGCCGGCATTCTGGGCGGCGACAGCGTCGGCAACGCGGCCGGCCCATCCGGTTGAGGCGGAACTGGAGGGGATGCCCGCCTGCATCTGGACCTGCTGGTCGGCGTGCGAGAAGAGGTTGGTGGGGAGCGGCACCGACGCGCCGCCGGTGATGGTTGCCTGGTATTGCGCCTGGGTGGTGGGTTGGACCACCAACCCGACGTTTGCGACCACGGCCAGTTGGCCGCTTGCCCACAGGGGCAGAATCAGCTTGAGACCGTCGTTCAGCGCGTACGGCGTGCCGTTCCTGGTGGTGATGCCCATTCCTTGCAGGGTGGCATTGGGATCGGGAAGAGCCAGCGATCCGCGGATGGCCAGGTACCTGGCGTACTCGCTGGTGCCTGGGGCGGGCACAATCATGTTGTTGCCGTCGTTGCCGCCGAACAGGAAGATGCAGACCAGGGCCTTGTAGTTGGTGCTGACCGCGGCGGGGCTGGCGAGGGCGTTGATCGCGCCGAATCGCGCGAGCGGGGTCAATCCGGCCATCCTGAGAAAGGTTCTGCGAGTAGTCATCGGTTTCTCCAAGCTAGAACTGCGTCTGGTATTGGCCGGACAGGACGGCCAGATAGACCGCGGTAAACACGCGGCTGGGGTTGTCCGTATTGGCGTCGATGGCCGTGCCGATGGCGGCGCGGACCGGCCCGGGCATGCGGCCGTAGAAGAACTTCTGGTCCGCCAAGTCCAGAAGCGCCGCGGTGTTGGCCACCGCGGCGTTGAACGGCGAGAGATCGATGCTGGGATCGCTATTGGGCATGGTGATGATGGTTTGGAGCATATTGGCTTCTTCCACCGATTCGGTGGGAGTGTAGATCTGGAACTCCGGCCCAAAGAGCGTTGGCTTCAGCGGGAGCCGGTAAAGCGGCGAGTAGTAGCCAAAGACAGAGGGCGGCTGGTTCACGGTCTCGCCCATGGCCACGAAGTTATACGGGATGATGGTTCCGCTGGGAATGACACCGTTCATCGTCCGGACAAAACTCACGATGAAGTAGATGGGGTCTTTTAACCGGCCCGGATTGTATGGCACCGTGACGCCGTTCAGGGTGTAGTAGGGATTGCCACCGGCATCCAGGGTCACCGTATCCTGCCGGGCTTCGGGGTCCTTCAGGATCGCCGTCAGCACGGCCTTCAGGTCGCCGCGCACGCCTTGGCCGTTGTCGTTGAACACGGTGGCGATGCGCTGGATGTAGCCCGGCGTGGGATTACTGGTCACCAGGAAGCGGATCAGCCGGGTGGCCACAAACGGACCGGTGTTGGGGTGGTTAAACAAGCAGTCCAGCACGCCGTTGGTGTCTTGCACCACGGTCTGGTTGGCGGGCAGAGTGCATCCATTGACCAGAGTCTTCGCCGAGGTGTCGTGATTGGCCTGCCGCGTTTCCATCACAGGTGCAGAGAAATTCTCCCAGTTATTGGGCTGGGGAGTCGCACCGGCCGCGGTGGGATAAGTCCAACCAGTCAGGGCCTGAGCGGTATGGACGACATCCGGCTGCAAGTAGGTGGGAATCGGGTTGCCGAGGCCGTCTAACTTCGACGAGCCGTCGATGTTCAGCAGGTTGAGACCGATGGTGAAGAGTTGCATGAGTTCGCGCGCGAAATTCTCGTTGGCGCCGCTTCCTACCCCTGCCTTGTTGCTGTTCGCAAGGTCCAGGTACTTACCCATCTGCGGGCTCACCGTAATATCCCCGAGCAAGGTCCGGTAGTTGCCGAACGCGTCGCTGCTCAGGATCTGCTGGTAGGGGACGTATTCGTCCGGATAGATGTTCTTGTTCATCGAAATCACGATGAACTGGCTCAACGCCCACGCCATCTTCTGGCGAAGCTGATCGGGCGCGGTAGCCAAGCGATGAAGAGTGTCGGACTGCACAGTGGAAGTCTGGGCGGGAAGCGCGATCAGGCTGGCGGGCATGGCAAACTGATTGGCCAGCCAGATGTCGATGCCGTCCTGGGTGGGGGTGGTGTTCTGGTGGATGTACAGCAGGTCGGCGGGCGACGGGCCGAAGGCCGCCTGTTCCAGGAAGCGGGCCGCATGCAGGTCGACGGCGTTATTGCCGCCACCACCAGAGCCGCCACCACCGGAGCCGCCACCACCGGTGCCGGAAGATTGCAGCGTCACCGTGGCTTGGCCCGACTTGGTGGCATCGGCCATGCTGGTCGCGGTTACGGTGACTGTCGGGGTCAACGGCATCGCCGCGGGCGCGGTGTAGACACCGGCCGTGGTAATCGATCCGGCGGTGGCGGTCCATGTTACGGCGGTGTTACTGGCGCCGGTGACAGCCGCAGTGAATTGGGCGCTGGCCGACAAGGCGACATTCGCAGCGGCCGGACTGACGGTGACAGTGATCGGCGGGGGAGGCGGCGCCGCGGTCACGGTGATCTTCACTGGTGAACTGGTGGTGGCACCGTTGCCGGGATTGGTTACGGTCACCGCGAACACGCCGGTCATCGGGAGGTTCCCGGAAGCCTTCAGGGTGGTGGCGTTGACGTACGTGGCCATCCACGCCATGCCGTTCACTTGCACGATGGAGGACGGCTGGAAAGCGGCGCCGTTGAGGCTCATCGCTTCATTCGAACCCACGGTGAACGTGTTCGGATAGGTTGACCAGAGCGAAGGGACGGGTTGCTGAAGGGTGACTGCCGACGAGCCGAAAATCCCCGATGGCGCACTGGTCGCCGTTACGGTCACCACGTTGGCGGCGGGAACGCTGGCAGGCGCCGCATACAGGCCCGCGTTGGTTATGGTTCCAATAGTCGAGTTACCGCCGGCAATTCCGTTCACCGACCAGGTCACGCCAGTGCCCGAGGTCGTGTTGTAAATCAGGAATTGTTGCGTTCCGCCCGGTGAGATTTTGGTGGGCGACGGATAGATCGCAACCACACCTTGCGCCAAGGCCAACTGACAGAAAAAGACAGGGGCAAGCCAACGGGTAAACCGCATTCCACTCCTCCTGAATTCAGGTGCGCACGAATCTCCACTAACTGAGTATGAGGATGAGGCTTTCTCGATGTTACTTCCAGTACGACTTTAGTGTTACTTGTACTGTTACATCCAAAGGCTAACATTGGGCGGCCGCGGCCGACCGAAGGGCAGTTACGGCGTCAGCCCATCGCAGTCCGATCATGCTGGTGAACGCGCTGCCGGTATATCCCTGACGGGCGGGATGATCGGCCGCCAGTGCGTCCCAACCCCGATGCAAGACCGTGACCCGGGTGCCACAAACCCGCGTTTGGCAACATCCCTCAAGACAGGAGTCTCGCCGTTTCCATCTGTAGTGCTCCTGAAGAGCGTTGCCCTCTCCTCAGTTTTCGGTTATACAAGCTCTTTCCGTCGGGCGAGGCGAAGACCACCAACCCGCCGTTCCGTGTTACCTGAACCGCCTTGCCGCCGGCGCTCGGAGAGTACCTCAGTAAACTTCACTGCCATCCCGAAAAAACGTTAAGCACCCGGACGTCTACCCTCAATGTGATGCTGATGGTAGAATATCTACCGGCGATATGGCAAAGAAACCCCCGGACCGGATCGAACTGCTCCGGGGCACGCTTGACATGCTGATTCTGAGAACACTACAGTTTGGTCCTGCACACGGGCACGAGATCGCCAAACACATCCAGCGGACCACCGAAGATGTCCTGCAAGTTGAGCACGGATCCCTCTACCCGGCCCTCCACCGGCTGGAGAGGAGGGGTTGGCTGGCCTCGAAATGGGAGATAGCCAAGGACCGCAACCGCGAGTTCAAGTACTACCGTCTGACGACGATCGGTAGGAAACAACTCATCGTCCAAGAGTCGAATTGGAAGCAACTGGCCGGCGCGATCGCGCGCATAATGTGGCCGGCCGAGGAGGGCTGAAATGAGCTGGTGGCGCTCGCTTTGGCAATGGCGCCCATGGTCCTCATGGCAACGCCGTGAGGCAGACTTTGACCGCGAGTTGCGCAACCATTTGGACCTGGAGGCGGAAGGCCAGCAGGACGCGACCATCTCTCCCGAGGAAGCGGGGTACGCCGCCCGGCGCGCGTTCGGCAACATAACCCTTGTGAAGGAGGATGTGCGCGCAATCTGGGGCTGGACTTCGGTGGAGGGAATCATTCAAGACCTGCGCTATGCAGTTCGCATGCTGGGCAAGTCACCGGCCTTCACGGCCGTCGCTCTGCTCTCAGTTACGCTCGGGATCGCCGCGAACACCACGGTCTTCAGCCTGATCGACGCAATGTGGTTTCGAACGTTGCCGGTGCGCGATCCGGAGCAGTTGATTCGCGTTTACGCGTGGGGATTGCCGAAGGGGGCGAACCGGCCGGGAGTCGATAGCTTCTCGTGGCCGTTGTACGACGCCGTGCGGCGGCGGTCAACGGCCCTGACTGACCTGGTTGCGCATTACTCCACGGCACCGTTGCAGGTATCAGCCGGCGGCGAAGCCAGCGAAGTCCAGGGAGCTGTGGTTTCTGCCAATTATTTCGCGATGCTCGGCGTGCAACCGGCGCTGGGCCGGTTCTTCGTTCCCGAGGAAGACCAGGTTCGGGGGCGTGATGCGGTAGCGGTCATCTCCATGGGCCTGTGGCAGCGGCGCTTTGGGGGGGATTCAACCGTTCTCGGACGCTCGATCACCATCAACGGCGTCATTTTGCGCATCATCGGCATTGCGCCGGAGGAATTCCATGGCATTGTGCCGGGTACTGCAGCGAATGACTTGTGGATGCCGACAATGATGCTCGAAACAGGCTATCGCTGGTGCAACGCCTTCAACGATGATGACTGTGCGCCGCTGGATGTCATCGGCCGTCTGCCGCCGGGACGGCGGCTGGGGGAAGCGCGCGCCGAATTATCGGCGATCATAGCGAACGCCGACACTGCTCCAGGATACAGCGGCCCGCGGAGCGCTTTCCTGGATAGGGCAATTGGTCTCGAACAATATAGGCGCAACCAGTATACGAATCACATGCGACTCATGGCCGCGATCGCGGCGCTGCTGTTAATTCTTGCCTGCACTAACGTCGCCGGACTCTTGATGGCGCGGGGCGTGGCGCGCCATCGGGAACTCGCGGTGCGGCTGTCGATCGGTGCCGGTCGCTTTCGCCTCGTCAGGCAGTTGTTGACGGAAAGCCTTGTGCTGGCTACGGCCGGTAGTAGTCTTGGGTTGTTATTGACGCTTTGGACCCGACGCCTGCTGTTGAGCTTTTACGCGACGAATTCCGAAGGGTACGCCAGTTTCTATGACCTTCGGATCGATTCCTTGACGCTCACAGTTTCGCTGGCCCTGGCGATTCTCACCGGACTGCTGTTCGGACTCGTCCCGGCCATTCAGGTAACAAAGCCGGACGTGGCTCTGGCGCTGAAAGGCGATTCCGTAAGCCGCATCGGCCCGGCCAGCCATGTGCGCGCCGGGCTGGTCATGGCACAGGTGGCGCTTTCGTTGGTAATGATCGTTTCGGCAGGTCTGCTCGCCCGGAGTGCGTTGCACATCGAGCGGGACGCGACCTTCGATCCGCACGGAGTGGCCCTTCTAAGGCTGCGCCCGAAGCTCCTGCAATATCCGCCCGCCCATTCGCAGGCATTCATCAAAGACGTCATTCGCCGGCTGGATGCTCTGCCGGGCGTGGAATCGGTCACATTTGCGCGCGGGATCGGCCTGGTGTGGAAGAGTTGCTGCCTGGCGTACCTGCCGGAACGCGGGAAGGAAGCAATGCGCGCCGATTACCACGTCGCTCCCCACTATTTTTCTACGCTGCGCATTCCGCTGCTCGCCGGACGCGAATTCGACGAGCACGATCGCGTTGGATCTCCGCCGGTCGCCATCGTAAACCAGACCCTGGCCCGGCGGATCGATCCGAACGGTTCGGTAGTCGGCCGCGTGTTCGTGGCGGATGGGAAATCGCTGCAAGTCGCCGGAGTTGTCAAGGACTCCTACCTGCTGAGCGCAGCCGATACGCCGGTCCCATTGCTTTACACGCCGTTCTGGCAGAGCCCGGATGAGACAGATGCGCGGATGGCGATTCGCGTTCACGGCGATCCGCGCGCGATGCTGCCCGCTTTACGGCACGCCATCGCCGAAGTCGACCCGCAAGTGCCCGTGACGGAACAGATGACGATGCTGGATCAGGTCCGGGGCGTATTCATGCAGGCACGCCTGGCCGCTGCCGTCCTGCTGTCCGCGAGTGTGCTTGCCCTGGTGTTGAGCGCAGTCGGCTTATACGGCGTCATGGCGTACATGGTGGGCCGGAGGACTCGGGAGATTGGCGTGCGGATGGCCCTGGGGGCGCGGCCTGCGAGCGTCCGCGGACTGGTCCTGAAGCAAAGCATGGCTGTCGTCGCTCCCGGAATGGCCATCGGAGTGATCGCTGCACTCGCCATCACACGGCTGCTCGGATCGTGGCTCTATGGCGTCGGCGCCACCGATTTCTGGACGTTCGTTGCCGGTGGTTCCGTGCTCGCCGCCGCCGCGCTGATCGCATCGTGGATCCCGGCGCGCCGCGCCGCCCGGGTGGATCCCATCGCGGCCTTGCGGTGCGACTAATGGCGCACATGTTGACGATGGCCAACGTAACGCGAGCAGGGCCATCGTCCTGATGAGCGCATTCCTTACGGCCCGGGCCCTGACTCGCGCGTATATCCTGATGGTGCATTTGAGGTACGAGTGACGGCTTTGCCGCGTGCGTCGAAACCAGCCAATAGGTGCCGCCACCAAACCACTGGTCGCTTCATGCGATGTCGGACCGTGATCGCCGCACACGAGATGCGGCCGGCTCCGTGCGGGATAGGAATTTGCGGGCGCGGCCCCAAGGTGGATCACGAAACCCGCGTCGAGGGAGGCCATCCCTGCACGGCATCGGGTCGGGGCACCCCGTCTGCACCCGTTCGCCGACATTTGCCGAAACCCTGGTTGCGGAGTATGATCTCTTCAAGCGGGTATCCGCCGCATTCTCACTCTAGAGGGTTAGTCCATGCCAAACCAGTCTGCAGCTGTTGTACAGGCCGCGGCCGCCAGGGTGTCCCGGACCGGGCTCCGCATCCTTTTTCTGCTTTCCTTGACGGCGACGCTTTGCCTCGTCTCGTTTTCCCAGATCTACAGTGGTTCCCTGACCGGCGTCGTCAAGGACCCTTCGGGCGCCGTGGTCCCCAACGCCAAGGCCCAATTGACCGACGAGGATAAGGGGTTCACCTACGCCACCATCACGGATTCGGAAGGACGCTACGTGTTACGCAATCTTCCTCCGGGCCGGTACAGTCTCAAACTCACGGCTGCCGGTATGCGCCCCTATTCGCAGACCGGCATGACCATGACGGTAGGCCAGAACGCCGAGGTCAACGTCGATTTCGAAATCCAGGGCACGGCGGAAAAGGTCGACGTGGAAGGCACTGCAACCCTGCTGCAAACGCAGGACGCCTCCACCGGCCAACTGGTGAACCAGAAGTTCATCAACGACCTGCCGCTCACCAGCCGGTCGGTCTTCAACCTGGCGCAGTTGTCGCCCGGGGTCACACAGGCGGCCGGCGGCTCGTTCGGCTTGAACGCGGGCGCGACCAATTTCATCTCCAACGGCGGGCGCAACTCCACTTCCGATATCGTGCTCGATGGCGTGAGCCAGACCAATAACGAAAACAACAGCGGCGTCACCACGGCGCTGTACACGCCCTCCGTCGACGCGGTCCAGGAGTTCAACGTGCAGCAGAACACGTACACCGCGGAAACCGGATTTGGCGGCAATACCGTGATCAACGTGGTAACCAAATCGGGGACCAACCAGTTCCACGGCAGCCTGTACGAATTTCTGCAGAACTCGGCTCTCAATTCGAACAACTTTTTTAACAACCAGAATGGCGTTAAGATCTCGCCGAGCAAAAAGAACCAGTTCGGCGGGACCATCGGCGGCCCTATCCGCAAGGACAAAAACTTCTTCTTCTTCGACTACCAGGGAACCATCTCGCGCAGCACCGGAACGGCGCGCGCTGGAGTGGCCAGCGCCGCCGAGCGCCAGGGCGACTTCAGTGAACTGTGCGGCCGCAACGGCGGATCGTTCGATTCGGCGGGCCGCTGCTCCGCCGCCAATGGGCAGCTCTGGGATCCCATGAGCAGCACCTACAGCAGCAGCGCCGGCGGCGCCGTGCGCAGCGCCTACATTCCGTTCAACAACCTGGCGACCTATATGAGCCCGGGCAATCCCAAGCTTGCCGGTTCGCCCTATACGATACCCGCCCAGCCAGGGAATCTGATCGATCCGGTGGCCCTCAAGATGTTGCAGTATTTCCCGCTGCCCAACGTGGCCGTGGGCACCGCGGCTTACAATCCGCTAAACAACTGGATTGGCACCAACGGCAGCCGCAGCGACGACAAGCGCTTCGATATCAAGATCGACAACCGGCTCGACGACAAGAGCGCGCTGAGCGGGCGCCTCTCGCACGGCTGGAGCAACAGCGAGGGCGTCAACTGTTTCGGGAATATCGCCGACCCGTGCACGCAGGGGCCGAACTTCGGCCACCAATACTCGTCCGCGTTGAGCTACAACCGCACCTTCAGCCCGACGCTGGTCCTCAACGTCCTGTTCGGTTATGCGCGCAGCTTCAGTTACACCGGCGGCGTGGCGCAGGACTTCAAGGATTTCAACCCCGTGACCACGCTCGGCCTGCCGCAGTACATCCTCACCTCGGGCTACCTGGCCACGCCCAACATCACGTTGGGAAACGGCTATCAATCGGTGAGCAGCCAGGCGCTCGGGTCGCAGACGTTTTCCATCCTGCAATACCCGCTGGACACCTGGGACCTCAGCACCAACCTGGACAAGATTCACGGCAAGCATGAGTTCAAGTTCGGTTATGAGGGCCGGCTGCATCGCATCAGCTTCCTGCAAGTGGGCTACCCCGAGGGCCAGTTCAACTATACGTCGAGCGGCACGTCGCAGACGCCGGCGGGCAACACCGGCGGCGATCCGCTGGCGTCGCTCATGATCGGCTTCCCGCAGGGTGGCAGCGGCTATGGGGTGGACGTTGCCGTCACCACCCAGAGCTACGCGCACGCCTGGTATTTCCAGGACAACTGGCGGGTCACCGACCGGCTCACCGTCAACCTCGGCCTGCGCTACGAACTCACGATGCCGCGCACCGAGCGCTACAACCGCCAGAGCTGGATCGATCCCAACGCCGTTTCCCCCTTGCAGGCGCCCGGATTGCCGCCATTGCACGGAGGGCTGGTTTTCGCCAGCAACAGCCAGCGCACGCCGTACAACCTGGACCCGATGAACTTCGGGCCGCGGGTGGGGATCGCCTACCGCACGCCCGGCAACATCGTGATCCGCACCGGCTACGGCATTTTCTACGACCCCATCAAGGGCGCTGCGTCCGGCACAGGCGGCGGCGGATTCACGGGCTTCAACTGGACCACGCCCCTGCTGCTGACAGCGCAGAACGACGGCGCGACGCCGTGGGCGCGGATCTCGAACCCGCTGCCCTCCGGCCCGCAGTTGCCGCCGGGCAGTTCGCTTGGGCTGGCGACCGGACTCGGCTTGGGCATCAGCGGCCCCATGCCGACCTGGAATAACACGCCGTACCTGCAGACGTGGAATTTCGGCGTGCAACACGAGTTCAAGGGCAATGTCCTGTTGGACGTGAATTACCTGGGCACCAAGGGGACCCACCTGTATTTCGGCGGCGCAGGCAGCCTCAATTTCCTGGGCGCGTGGGTGGAGAGCGCCAGTTCCGACCAGATCACTCAGCTCAATTCGAACGTGGCGAACCCGTTCCTCGGCCTCATCACCAACCCGGCCAGCAGCCTGTCGGCCGCCACCGTGCAACAGTCGCAGTTGCTCAAGCCGTTTCCGCAGTTCAGTGGCTTCAGCGGCAACGATCCGCCCACGGCGAATTCGATCTACAACTCCCTGCAGGTCCGAGCCGAGAAGCGCTTCTCGAAAGGGCTACAGTTGCTGGCCACGTACGTCTTCTCCAAGTCCATGGACAACGCTTCGGTGGCCTGCGGATGCACCACCTGGCTCGGCGGAGCCACCAGCCTGCAGGATCCCAACAAGCGCTTCCTGGAGCGTTCGGTCTCGCAATACGACATCCCGCACGTGCTCCAGTTCTCTTACGTCTACCAGCTTCCGATCGGCCGCGGAAAGCAATTCGGCACGAACTGGAACGGCTTTGTGGATGCTTTCCTGGGAGGCTGGCAGACCAACGGGATCTGGCGTTTCGATGACGGCATGCCGATCGCGCTGGGCTTGAGCACGTCGCGGGCGTTGCCCACGTATGGCGGGCAGCGGCCCAACCTGATTGGCCCGTTGACCCGGAACTCCGGCTCCGATTGGCTCAACCAGTACTTTGCGACTCCGGCCAACGCGGTAACTCCGGCGCCCTTTACGGTGGGCAACGCGCCGCGCGAAGTTGCCACGGCGCGCGTGCCGGGCACGTCCACTTCGGCGCTGTCGTTCTTCAAGCAGTTTGCGCTGCCCCTGCGCGAAGGCTCCAAGCTGGAGTTCCGCGCCGAGGCCTTCAACGCGCTCAACCATCCTCAATTCGCGGGCCCGAACGTCACGGTTGGGTCGTCGGCATTCGGCAAGGTGACGTCGCAGGCCAACTCGCCGCGACAGGTGCAGTTGGGATTGAAGCTGTACTTCTAGCTGTCTGCCGCTCCCTTGGTCGCGGCTCAGCAAGGATTTCCGAGCTGTAGGTCCGCAAAGATTTCCGGGCCGTGACCGTAGGGAACAGGCGCCGGAACCTGGTCTTGTTCCCGAGCCAGATTCCGGACAAGGTCAATCAGTCCGATTGCCTTGGCGGTGGCGAGCAGTTCCCGGTCCGCATCCAGCAGAACTACGGCATCTTCGAGCGGCATGTTCTCGAAGACCAGAAGAAGAAGCGCGCACCTGGGGAAGATGTCTACTGCCAGCAAAGCTCGATCCAGTTGGACTTTGTCCGTGGCCGGATCCAGACGCCAGTCGAGTGGTGGAAACCGTTCCAGGCCTGTCGAATACTCGAAATGGCGGGTTTCGGTCCGGAGCCTGGACGCTTCCAGTTCCGCGCGCACCGCGCCGAGTGCCTTGTCGATCACGAGCTTTCGCGCCCACGCAGCCATCCAGTTCTGGAAGAAAGGGTTGGCAGCATCGTTCAGGTCCAGACCTTCCATCGCGACCGCGACGCTCACCGCTTGATCGCCTGTCAGCAGAAACGTCAGCCGAAACGCTTCCGACATCTCGTGCATGTAAAACCGGGCGACTGTCCTCTCCATCTTTGGCTGGAATACGCTGGATATCCGATTTCGCTTCATGGTTACCTCCAATGCTCACTTCAACAATCCAAGAATGGCGTGGCGGGAGCTTTTTCGGGAGTAATTTACGGTTAGCTACGCGGCGGTCGATGCCGCTGCCAGCCCCATGCAATGAAGGAGTTCGTGAAACCTCGGGTGGTCCTGGAGTCTGGAGAATCGGCGATCCATCGGAGCCGTGATCAGATGAAAGTCGTGGTGTTCCAGCGCAATCCCAAGCCACTCGAGCGCCTCTTCTTCCTGGCCCAGTCCCAGGCACACGCGGGCGATGTCTACAGCCGGCTGGTGTGCAAGACCCGTAAGATGCTTCAAGATCTCTCGAGGTTCGCGCCGATCGCCGGAAGTTGCCAGAGCGTGCCCCAAATTCGACAGCGATCCCGGCGCGTCATGGGAGAGTTGGCACGCCTTCCGGTACGCCTCGATGGCGATGCCCATCTGACCTTGGAGTTCGTAGGCGAGACCACCGGTCGCCCAGACGGTTGGAAGGTGGGGACCTATGTCCAGGGCAAGGCGGTGCTGGCGGATTGCATCCTGGTACCTGGCGGCCCCGGCATACACATAGGTAGCGATCGCGTTCAGCACCGCATTATACGGGTCCAACAATAATCCACGCTGCACCATGGCTATGGCGGCCTCGTACCGGCGCTGCGGAAGAAGGCAGAGGAAGGGGTAATATTGGTAGTTTTTCGCCAGTCCCGGTTGGAGTTCAATGGCTCTCTGAAACTGTGTTTCCGCTCCGGGCCAGTTCCAGTCGAACACGCACATGATCAGTCCGAGGGAACTGTGACCTTGCGCCAATCGCTCATCCAGTTCGAGGGTTTTCAAAGCTGCTTCTCTGGAGCGCGGCATCGCCTCTTCGGCCGGCATCATGTAGAACCAAGCGAGCATGAAACAGCATTCGGCCAAACCGGCCCATGCCGGAGCATAGTTGGGCTCAATCTGCAGCGCCTGCCGAAACAACTGAATGGACTGCGGGAGATCCACGAACTTGCTTGACAACGCGAACATGCCCTTCAGGTAGAGATCGTACGCCGCCAGGTTGGTCGTGTAACTCTTCGTCGCCGGAGGAGCCTGTCCACCCTGGCTGCCTGGCATGATTTCGGCGACCACCGCTCGGGCAAGTTCATCCTGAAGGGCAAATACGTCCTTCAACTGGCGCTGATACGTTCGTGAAAGGAGATGGTAACCGGTCTTGACATCGATGAGCTGGAACGTTACGCGCAACTGATCCCCGGCACGCCGTACGCTGCCCTCCAGGACCGTCCTGACCCCGAGCGTCGCCCCGATCTCACGAACATCCTTGGCCGCGCCCTTGAAGCAAAAAACCGAGGTGCGCGCCACCACCCGCAGGCCCGGAACCGAAGTGAGGACATTGATCACCTCTTCGGTCAGGCCGTCACTGAAAAACTCGTTCTCGGGATTGGCGCTAAAGTTCGCGAAGGGCAGCACTGCGATGGATTGGATCCCCTCCGCGCTCGAGATACCTATCGAAGCCTCCGCGCCAGCCGGGTGGGGTGTTGGGATCCTTTCGAAGGAGGGAATATAGCTCCCCTTGGGAACGGTAATTAAAACAACGTCATCGCGCCCGTCGATGCTGTAGTACTCGGCGAGCCGCGAACGGAGCTTGGCGGCCTGCAACCGGACGATAGGATCGATCCGCGGATCGAACTTTTCTCCGCGGTCGAACACATCGACCCCGAGGCGATATTCCTTCAGCTCGCTTGCTTTGCCTTCGACCGTCAGCTCGACGATGAAGCGCAAGAATCGCGTCAGCATTTGCGATCTGGAGAAATGCGGAGTGGCCAGAATTCTGGCAACTTGGCCGCGAATCTCTTCGACCGGCATTTGACCGCCGAGTGCCACCGTATCACGATCTTAGCGCAGGACCGGCCGGGAAACTGACCGCGAAGCCATCCAAGGAGCCTGACCGAATTAGGGATCACGCAAGTGGGATGCCACCCCTTTAACGCGGAGTCGCCGAGACGCTGAAAAACACGCAGAGGACACCTTTTTGGGTCGCGCCGACGCACCGGGAACCCCCTCAAGTGTTCGGCGCGTCTCGGCGACTCCGCGTCAAGTCGAAAGCTTCCCGATCGGCGTGGTCCCCCAATTCGGCCCCAGCCATGCAGTCGAGCCGCCTTCGGGCCCTGCGGAGCCGCGGTGCAATTGAGGCCTTACTTCGGCGAATTCATCGGGTGCAGGTATCCGGCCAGGAACCGCCAGATCTCCAGCCGCGATTCCCTGGCCAGCCTGGTGTCGGTGCGGTTGAAGTAGTGGCCGCCCGGCGCGTCCTGGTAAATCTTGTACTCGAACTTCTTGCCCTCGGCCTTCAGCGCCTCGATGAGGTGCTCCACCTCCAGCACATTCACGTCTTCGTCGTTGGTGTTTGAGTGGATCAACAGTGGAGTCTCCAGTTCCTTGGCGTGGTAGACGGGAGAGCGCTTGCGGTACTCCGCGATGTCTTCGCGCACCGTCTTGCCGATGTGGTAAGGCGCGGAATAGAGCTGGCGGTACTGTTCCGGCTCGTATCCCATGCGCGCCACCAGATCGCTGACCGGCACCCCGGCATAGGCCACCGCATAGTCGTGCGGGTGCTGCAGGATATTCATCAACGTGACCAGCCCCCCGTGGCTCCATCCGATGATGCCCACGCGTTTGGCATCCAGGAAATTGTAGGTCTCGAGCATCCACTGCATGCCCATGAAGACATCGTCCACCTCGCGCCCGCCGTAGTCGATCTGCTGGTAGAAGTTACGGCCGTAACCCGAGCTGCCGCGGTAGTCCGAAGAGACGATCGAGTAGCCCTGTTGCACCAATTCGCGGAAGATGTGGGCGTCGCGTGAGTCGGAGTTGGCGTGAATACCCTGGTGTACGAAGACGATCAGCGGCTGCTTCCGGGTTTTGTCCAGGTTCTTGGGGATAAAAGTATTGGCGCGGATGATCAACGGGTTCGCCGCCCCTGGCGCTTTCGGATTCGCAATGTGCACGGGCGGAAGGCTGGTGTATTCCACCTGGTCCACTTCCGCGATGTCGCCCAGCTTGACCTGCCACATCAAGTCGTCCACATGCTTCATCACGGCGTCCAGGTCCGGACCGCCGCCTGGCGCGGCCGCCTGTGCCGGCGCGGCCGGAGCGGTTGGGGCGGCGGGGGTAGCGGCCGGTGCACCGGCTTGCTGGGCAGACAACGATGTGGCAAGGAGAAGCAGCGGCACAAAGCGCATAGCTGATTCTACACGGACCGCGGCCGCGGCGGCGGCCCGGCCGCAGGTGCCTGGCTACAGCTTCATCTCCCAACCCTTGCGCGCGCTGGGCTTCACGAACTTGTTGGCCTCGGCGCTGTTGGTGAAACGGAGGTTCTTGCTGTCCCAATCCAGCCTGCCCGGAACGCGGAAGGCGATGACAATCAGCGACAGCCACTCGGCATAGGGGGCGGTGATGCTGAAGTCGGAGCATGAAGCATCGCCGCCCTTGCAAGCGCGCACCCAGTCCAGCATGTGCCCGGGGGAGCGCGTCAACAACGGCGGCGGGAGCGTGTAGTCCTTCCAACGCTCGGCGGGCAGCAGGTGAACACCCTCGCCGCGGTTGGAGGTGGCCATGATCCCTTTCGTGCCGATGAAGACGGAGCCGTTGCCCGTCAGCAGACCGTGACGGGGCGGACCCAGAGGTTCGCCGAAGACGCGGACACCCGGGCCGCCGGCGCCCTGGCGGACGGCGGGAGAGACGCCTGCGGGTGCGGGTCCACGGCCCGCGCCGCCGCCGCGTCCACCCATGGGGCGGCCCTTGTCGGTCAGGTTATTGGCGGGCGGCAGGATCGTCTCATTCTGCATGCCGGGCACGCGATAGACGTCGGGGTCCTCGGGGCGGGCGGAATCGTGGTAAAAGACCTTCACGGCAGGCATGCTGCCGCGCGCAGGGAAGTCGAGCCGCACCACGCCGCCATCGGAGAAGGTGATACGGCTTTTGCCCCTTTGGCTGATGCATTCGACGCTGGTGGGCGCGCCCAATTGCAGCGCGGTGTGGACGGGTCCGGCGGTGTGGGTAGCCCAGTTGCCGATCTGGCCGGTGCCGAAATCCAGGAAGCCGCGCCAGTTGTAAGGCACATAGTAGGAACTGAACGGCCGCATGGAAGCCCCGCCCAGCCACAGATCCCAATTCAACGTGTCCGGCACCGATTCCTCGCCCGGCAGTTCCTGCAAAGCCGTGGGGTGCGTTCCCGGAGTGGTGGAGATGTGGGCTTCGGTGACGTCGCCGATCGCTCCCGACCAGACGATCTCGGCGGCTACGCGATTGCACTCGTGCGAGAAGCCCTGGTTGCCCATCTGCGTGGCGACCTTATACTTCACAGCCGCGTCCTGGAGCAGGCGCGCTTCCCAAGGCGTGCGGGTAAGCGGCTTCTCGACATAGACGTGCTTGCCGCGCTGGATGCAGGCCAAGGCCACCGTGGCGTGCATGAAATCGGGGATGCCGATGGTACAGGCGTCGATGCTCTTGCCTTCTTTGTCGAGCATGACGCGGTAGTCTTTGTACTTCGCCGCCTTGTCGTAACGCTGGAGGCTCTGCGCGGCGCGGACTTCGTCCACGTCACAGAGCGCCACAATGTTCTCGGTGCGCGCGGCGTCGTTCAGATCCACGCCACCCTGCCCACCGCAGCCGATGGCGGCAACGTTCAGCTTGTCGTAGAAGGGCTTGTAGCCCAACGCCCGCAGGGATGGCACGGAGCCGAACCCGGCGGCGGGGACTGCCCCGGCTAAGATCGATCCAAAGAAAAAGTGACGTCTCGAAACGCCATCGTCTGGCATAGGTGTCGATACCCCCGCAAGGCCGTGAGGCCCACCACTGTGGTATCCGACAGCAGCGCCGATGTCAAGATTCGCTCGGGATTCGCTCGGGACAACTCCCACAAGCGCTCCGGGACAATTTCGCTTATCCGTGCGACACACCTAGCAGGTCTTTCTTGACCACGGGGATGCCGGTGGCGTCGATTTCCACAGACATTACGGCAATTGGATCGCCCTGGGGAATCGGTAGCTGGAGTTGCACGCTGCGTTGGATTACGGCCTGTTCGAGCCGCATGATTTCCTCGCCAATCTGCTCGGCTTGGCGCTCCACGGATTTGGTGGACACCGGGAGTCCGGCCAACAGTTCCAGTTGCTGCCGGCCGTGCTCGAAGGGGGCATCGCTGCCCACCACCGCCAGCATGCGCCGTACTCCTGGAGAGAAGTCTCGGTGCCCGACGCCCAGCGCAGCATCGCTGGGATTGGGTGCGTGGTGGCATTGGGTACAGACGTAGTGGGGCGTTCATAGGCCACCGGTCCCACCACGGTGAGGACCGGTTGGAGCGGAGTTCCTTGTAGCGGGCGGCCTGCCCACAGGAACAGGGAACGGTGCGTGCTTGCGGGGGATCTTCGCCGAGCAGATGGGACAACGCAGTCGCGCCGACATGATGCACGCTTTGGCGCACCAACGTCTCGACGGCCTCCAGATCGATGCGTCCGTTCTGGCGGCGGTCGGCGAAGATCTTGGCGACGAGACGGCCTATTTCCTTTTCGGTTTCCTGTTGGATGGCTTCGAGCGTTTTTTTACCTGCAGCGAGAGTGTGTCTGGTTCGGCTGCTCGCATGGCACAGATCTGGGCAGTGACCTCGAGGAACTCTTTGTGCAGGGTCTGGTACTTGCGGAATTCGCCGATCTCACGTTCGGCCTTGCGCTCGGCGGCGGGGGCCGGCAGAGACTCGGTAACCGTTTTGCCGTGAACTTTATAGGTGAGGCGGAGGTGAGGGCCGTGGGCAGGTTGGTCGGGTTGATGGCAACGGCAGTTGGGCTTGCCACAGCGGCCGGAGGTGGAGGTGATGGAACCACAGCGCAGGTCGCCGAGGTCGGCGATCTGACCGGAGATTTGGGAGCGGCGTTGGGTAAGGGCTTCGAGGGCCAGAAAGAAAGTACCCTGCGGGTTCTCACGTTCAAGACGCATACCCACGCCGGAACCCGGAATTGTATTTCCCCTGCCGCTGTGCTATCTATGGATGTCTGGGAAAAATACAAGCATGGCATACGTTATAGCTGAACCCTGCATTGGGACCAAAGATACCGCCTGCGTCGACGCATGCCCGGTCGATTGCATCCACCCGAAGAAGGACGAGCCGGCCTACGCGGATTCGGAACTGCTTTACATCGACCCCGTGGAATGCATCGATTGCGGCGCCTGTGTTCCGGTCTGCCCGGTGTCGGCGATTTTCGCGCTCGACGACCTGCCGGAGAAATGGTCGGAGTTCACAGCAAAGAACGCGGCTTATTACGGCCGCTAAGATCGGAGCGGCCGCGAAAGCGGTTTTACGGGCGGTACGTGGCGCTGCACGTGTCGGTCTCCCAAAGCTTGACCGACGCGATGCGTATCTCTTCCTTTGGCTGTAATCCGGCCTGTACCTCATCGTAGATGTATTTGGCCATATTCTCGGCCGAGGGGTTGATCGCGTCGAAGGGCGGAAATTCGTTGAGCCACTGGTGGTCCATGCGGTCCAGAACCCCGTGGACCACGCGCTTCAATTCCACGAAATCCACCAGCAGTCCGATCGAGTCCAGTTGTTCGCCCTGGAGCGTCACCTGGCAGCGGTAGTTGTGGCCGTGCACGTTTTCGCACTTGCCGCGATAGTTGCGCAGGGCATGGCCGGCGGCGAATGTTTCTTCGATCGTTACTTCAAACATTGAAAAACTTCTCCACGTCGTCGATGCGGGTAGTGAATCCGTAATCCGGCAGGCTGTCGAAGAAGACCTGGCCGTAGCGCTGCTTGGTGATGCGGTTGTCCAGCAGGACCAGCACCCCGCGATCCGACTTGCTGCGGACAAGTCTCCCGAATCCCTGCTTCAATGCGATGGCGGCCTGCGGGACCTGGTAGTCATAAAACGGATTTCCCCCGGCTTTGCGGATGCTCTCGATGCGGGCGTTGACCACCGGGTCGTTGGGCACCGCGAAAGGCAACTTATCTATAATAACGCAGCTCAACCGTTCGCCCGGCACGTCGACGCCCTGCCAGAAGGAGGAGGTGGCGAACAGCACGCAATTGGCGGTGGCCTTGAATTCGTCGAGCAGGGCGTTGCGCGGGCCGGTGCCTTGTAGCAGGGTGGGGTATTCGATTGCCAGCGAGACATGATCGTGCACCAGCCGCATCTGCTGGTAGCTGGTGAACAGGACGAAGGCGCGGCCGCGGCTGTGTTCGAGGATGCGGACCACTTCCTCGGCGGCGGCTTTGGTGAAGGCGGGGTTGCGCGGCTCTGGCAGTTGTTGGGGCACGTAGAGCAGCGCCTGCTTCTGGTAGTCGAAATGGCCGGGCACGACGAGCGCCCGGGCGTTGTCCAGGCCCAGACGTTTTTCGGTGTACCCGAAGCCGCCCGAGACGGCGAGGGTGGCGGAGGTCAGGACGGCGGTCTCCACTTTGTTGAAGAGACGCGCCGAGACGATGCCGGAGACGTCGATGGGGGTGGCCTGGAGAAAAACGCCGCGGCCGCGCTTTTCCACCCAGTAGACGAAGTTCTCGTCCTCCTCCTCCATGACGAAACGCAGGCCCACACTCAGTTCCTGGGTGCGCCGGAAAAGCGGCACGATCTCTTCGGGCGGGTTTTGGAGCAGTTTGAGATGGGAGGAGATGAGGTCGAGCGCGGTGAGTAGATCGGTGTAGGCTTCTTCGTTGTCTTCGCGGAAGGCCTCGCGGCCGGCGAACGCGACGCGCCGGTCGGTCTCGCCGAAGAGGTTAAAGAACTGATGCGTGAGTTCGTCGACGCGCTGCAGGATTCGATCCAGCTCCGGGGTGCCGAATTTCTTCATCCGGCCGATGATGGAGATGTCGCGGCGCAGGTCCTGGAGGCGGTAGTTGCTGATGGAGACGCCGAAGTACTGGCCCACCACGTCTTCGATTTCGTGAGCTTCGTCGAAGACCACGGCGTGGTATTCGGGCAGGATACCACCTTCGTGGTGGTCGTCGCGCAGCGAGAGGTCGGCGAAGAAGAGGTGGTGGTTGACGATGATGATGTCGCTTTCGGCGGCGCGCTGGTGCATCAGCGTGATGAAGCAGCGCTCGTAGTTGGCGCACTTCTGGCCGGTACAGAGGTCGCTGCGGGCGTCGACCATGGCCCACGCCGTGGAGGCTTCGGGCAGGCTCTTGATTTCAGCGCGGTCGCCGAATTCGGTGGCGGCCTCCCAGTTGCGGATGATTTCGAAATCGGCGACTTCTTCCAGGCCGTTGAGCACGGGCTCTTTTTCGATATCGTAGATCTTCTGGCGGCAGGCGTAATTATTCCGGCCCTTCATGTAGCAGACTTTGAGCGGGCGGGGGAAGTGTTTCTGCAAGAAGGGCACGTCTTTGAAGAAGAGCTGCTCCTGCAGGTTTTTGGTGCCGGTGGAGACCACGATACGCTTGCCGGAGAGCAGAGCGGGGACGAGGTAGGCCAGCGTCTTTCCCGTGCCCGTGCCGGCTTCGACGATGAGGTGGCGCTTATCGGCGAGCGCCGACTCCACAGCCTCGGCCATCTGCACCTGGCCGGGCCGGAACTCGTAGTTCGGATGCCACTTGGAAAGCGTTCCCTGCCGGGAAAAGAACTGCCGTGCGGAAGCGCTGCGGGCCTGGGTGGGCATGGAGTGCTTTGATTTTAGCAACACGCCGAATGCGGGCGAAGCGTTCGCCGCGGGTGCTGAACCGAATTGGGGGACCACGCAGATCGGGAAGCTGTCGCATTGACGCGGAGAACCGCTTGAGGGGGGTTCCCGGTGCGTGGGCAATGAGGTGCTGCGCCGTGGAGAGGCCGGTGTGCCGCGAGCGCCGGCGTCTCACTTGTGTGATCCCCAATTCGGTTAACCACCTGGTCGCCGCGTTCCGGGGGGACCGCCACACCGCCACTGCTATCATGGGAATTACATGTCCAACGCCATTCCCACGGTGGTCATTGTGGGCAGGCCCAACGTAGGAAAGTCCACTCTTTTCAACCGCATCACGGGACAGCGGCGGGCCATTGTCGGAGACGAGCCCGGCATCACGCGGGACCGCATTCATGGGACTGCCGAACACGACGGCCGGCGCTTCGAGTTGATCGACACCGGCGGCATCGTAGTCAACGACCACGAGTACATACCAGGGCAGGTGCTGCGCCAGGCCGAGGTCGCGCTGCGGAGCGCTGCCCACATTATTTTTCTGGTGGACGGGCGGGGCGAAATCACCGCTGCGGACCGCGACCTGGCCCAGATGCTCAAGCGCCTCGGCAGGCCGGTCTCGCTGGCGGTGAATAAGGCTGATCCAGCGCTGCGGCAGGACCTGACGGCCGACTTCTACGAGCTGGGGATCGGCGATGTCTTCGCTGTTTCGGCGGAACATGGGACAGGAGTCGATGACCTGCTGGATCGCGTCACAGCAGATTTCGATCGGGCGGCGAACCAGGAGAACACACCGGCAGAAGGCGCCACGCCAAGTATCAAGGTGGCCATCATCGGCCGGCCAAACGTGGGCAAGTCCACTTTGCTGAATGCGCTGACGGGACAGGAGCGCGCCATCGTTTCGCCAATACCGGGCACCACCAGGGACGCCGTGGATGAGAGGGTGGAGCACGGCGGCACGCAATACGTGTTCGTCGACACGGCGGGCATCCGCCGTAAGGGCAAGACCAGAGACATGGCGGAGAAGCTGAGCGTGGTCATGGCCCGGCGTCACATCCGCATGGCGCACGTGGTGCTTCTGGTGCTGGATGCCACGGAAGGCGTGGTGGCGCTCGATACCACCATTGCCGGGTACGCGCATGAAGGCGGACGCGCGGTGATCGTCTGCGTCAACAAGTGGGACGAGGTGGAGGGTCATGGCGGACAGAAGAAGAACGAATTCGAGCGGGACATCCGCGATCAATTCAAGTTCCTGGACTATGCTCCGGTGGTCTTTCTATCCGCCAAGAAGGGCACGGGGGTCGGAAAACTCTTCGGCTTGGTCCGCGAAGTTTACGAATCGGCATCGCGGCGCGTGACCACGGGCGAACTGAACCGGTTTGTCGAGAACCTGCAATTCGAGGAACGTAAGATTCTCTACATTACGCAGCATTCCATCCGGCCGCCGGCCTTCGCGGTTTTCACCGGCCGCGGCGGCCCGCTCCACTTTTCGCACGAGCGGTACCTGATGAATCAGCTTCGGCGGCAATTCGGCTTCAAAGGCACGCCAATCATGCTGAAAACGGTATCCAAGGGGTCGCGCGGAAAGTAGCGCCCTTGGGCGGTGGCGGCGGCTTTGACTGCCATGGCTGCTGTGGCTGCCAATGACTGGTCTACCTGCTAACAGAGTTTGCCTTTTCGAGAGGCCACCCTTAGACTGAGAGGAGCAGTATCATGAACAAATTCATAACGTGCCCAGGAGGGCGGCCCTAATGTGGAACAAGCGTCGGGAAGAGGAACCGCAACGGCCTTACACCCCGCCGGCTCCGGCCCCAGCCCCAGCAGTGCCCAAACCAACACCAATTTCAGTAGAACCAAAGAAGGAGGCTACACCCGTGTCGAGCATGCCCCAACCGCGATTCGAGCCGGAAGCCCGTGGAGGCTCAGCTACCATTGGAAAGGCAGTCAGAATCGTCGGCCAGATTTATACCAAAGAAGACCTGTATGTGGATGGCGAAGTGGAAGGCACCGTGGAGGCCGTGGAGCACAAGCTCACCATCGGGCCGAACGGCACCGTCAAAGCCGCGGTGAAAGCGCGCGAAGTGGTGGCGCTGGGCAGCATCTCCGGCAACGTGGAGGCCACCGATAAGATCGAGATCCGCAAGGATGCCAAGCTGGTGGGCGACATCAAGACGGCGCGCATTATCATTGAAGATGGGGCCTACTTCAAGGGCAGTATCGATATCGTGAAGCCGGAGCCAGCCAAGGCGCCGGCGAAGCCGGCCGCTCCACCGGCTCCGGCTGCGAGCGCAAACGCGGCGCCGGCGGCCTCGCCGGAGGTCAGGCGCTAAGCGTCGGTAGAGGGTCCAGATGTTGCTTCCAGGGCCGCTGAGAGGAATGTTCAAGTTTGGCAGCGGACAACCGGGAAACGGGGCGCCGCCACCCACCAGCGCCGGCCGAACCATGGGCCCACCGCGGGCTTCGGGATCGGCGGCGCCGCCCGCGACGCGCACCAGTCGCGGCCTGGAGGAGTTCTTCGGCCAGATCCGCGGCCAGTCCGGGCTCACCATTCTGGACCTGGGAGGCGCTAACCAGAAGAATGTGGACTTCATTACCGAACTCGGTCACCGTCTCTACTCCGAAGACTTCTTGCGAATCCTGCATGAAACTTTCGGCGCGGAAGGAACGGACCAGTCGAACCCCAGGAGCATCGAGTATTTTCTGAAGCAGACGCTGGACTATCCGGAAGACCACTTCGATGGAGTGCTGGTTTGGGACGTGCTCGAATACCTGGCGCCTGCCTTGCTGACCGCCGTGGTGGAGCGCCTGGAGCATGTGGTCCGGCCCAAGAGCTACCTGCTGGCGTTGTTCCACGCCGACGATAAACAGGACACGGTGGCGTCGTACGCCTTCCGCATCGAAGGAGTCGGCACACTGGAGGTTCTGCCGCAGGGATCGCGGCGGCCGGTGCAGTTGTTCAACAACCGGGGCGTGGAGAAGCTGTTCGGAAAATTCGACTCGGTGAAGTTCTTCCTCACCAGGGAACGCATGCGGGAAGTGATTGTCAAAGTGTAGGAAGGGAGCGCGCCGCTAGCGGTATCTTCCGAGAAGACCATTCCAGCGGACCTTGAGTAGGTCGAGGAAGGCCAGCATGCCGCGCCAGTTGCTGACCTTGGTGCCTTCGACGTTGTTCCAGCGCACCGCAACCTCCAGGCATCGATAGTTCAGGGACTGCGCGATATATAACACTTCCACATCGAAACCGAATCCATCCAACCGCTGGCGGGAAAAGACCTGCCGCGCCGCCGATGCTTCGATCAGTTTGAATCCGCACTGCGTGTCGCGGAACGGCAGCCCCGTGACCATGCGCATCACCAGGTTGAAAAAGCGCCCGACCAGTTCGCGCAGGAGAGGCTGGTGTACCCCCACCAGGGACCGGTCGACGGCGCGCGAACCGATCGCAACCTGCGCCTGGCTGCGCTCCGCGGCGCCCCACAACTTCTCCAGATCTTCGATGGGAGCGGAAAGGTCGGCATCGGTGAACAACACCCAACCGCCACTGGCTTCGAGCGCGCCGTGCTTCACCGAATAGCCCTTGCCGCGGTTGCCTGGATTTTGCAGAACGCGGACGCCGGCGGCGCGCGCCACATCGACGGTGCGGTCGCGCGAGCCGTCGTCCACCACCACGACCTCGGCAAAGTCCCAGGAACTCCGGCCCAGGTACTCCCGCACAGCCGCCAGCGAGGCCGGCAAACGTTTCTCTTCGTTGTAGGCGGGAATGATAATGGAGATAGATCGTTGCAAGCGAAGCCTTATAATAACGTATTCCCCTCGAGGAGACTTTTTTGTCGTTAGAAGACGATCTACTCAAACAGCGCCTGACCCGCATTCGCGAAATCGAGGCACTGGGTTACCGGCCCTATGGCCGCCGATTCGCGTACACCCACACGATTCCCGAGATCGTTGCGGGGTATGGCGGCAAGACGGCCGAGGAGCTGGTCCCCGACGTGCATGTCCGTGTTGCCGGACGCCTGATGACCCTGCGCCACATGGGCAAGGCCGGCTTCGCGCATCTGCAACAGAACGGCGAGCGCCTGCAAATCTATGTCAAAAAGGACGCCGTGGGCGAGCGCGACTACCAACTCTTCAAGCTGGTGGATATCGGCGACATTATCGGTGTGGAAGGCTACCTTTTCCGCACACGCACGGGTGAGCTGAGCATCCACGCCGACACGCTGGAGTTTCTCTCCAAGACGCTGCTCTCGATGCCGGAGAAGTGGCACGGGCTGGAGGACGTGGAGACCCGCTACCGCCAGCGGTATCTCGACCTGATCGCCAATCCGGAAGTGCGCAAGGTCTTCGTGACCCGGGCGCGCATCATCTCGTCGTTGCGGCGGCAACTGGAGGATGCCGGTTTTATCGAAGTGGAAACACCCATGATGCAACCGCTCTATGGCGGCGCGGCCGCGCGGCCGTTTGTAACGCACCACAACACGCTCGATGTGGATCTCTATCTTAGGATCGCGCCCGAACTCTACCTGAAGCGGCTGATCGTCGGCGGCTTGGAGCGCGTGTACGAAATCAACCGGAATTTCCGCAACGAAGGGCTTTCCACGCACCATAACCCCGAGTTCACTATGCTGGAATTCTACTGGGCCTACACCGACTATGAGGGCCTGATGGATTTCTCGGCCGAGTTGCTGCGGCAGGCCGCGATCGACGCGAACGGTGGGACGGTGACGGAATTCGAGGGCCACCGGATCGACTTCGGCAAGATGGAGCGGTACACCATGCGCCAGTCGGTGGTGCATTTCTGGGAAGGAGAGGGCCGCCCTTCGGTGGAAGACGTAGCCAACCCACAATGGCTCTTCCACCACTCGGACCGGCCTACGGCCGGCGAGGCGCTCGCCGACATCTTTGAACGCCGCGTCGAGGCCAAGCTGATCCAGCCCACCTTCATCTACGATTACCCGGTGGAGACGTCGCCGCTCTCCAAGAACAAGCCCGGCGATCCGGCATTCGTGGACCGCTTCGAGATCTACGCGGCGGGCATGGAGATCGGCAATGCCTACACCGAGCTGAACGACCCGCAGGAGCAGCGGCGGCGCTTCGAGATGCAGCGCGCCATGCGCGAGCGCGGCGACGAAGAGGCGCACCAGATGGATGAGGATTACGTGCGCGCCCTGGCTTACGGCATGCCTCCGACGGGCGGAGAAGGCATTGGCATCGACCGGCTCACCATGATTCTGACGGGGTCGCGCTCGATTCGCGACGTGATCCTCTTCCCACTGCTGCGGCCCGAAGGGCCCATCGACCTGGTGGCTCAAATGCGCGAACTAGACAAGCTGTGACCAGGCGTTTCGAGTTGTTCGTTGCCGGCCGCTATCTGCGGGCCCGCCGCAAGGAAGCGGTGATTTCCGTGATCACCGCGATCTCCGTGCTCGGCGTGACCGCGGGCGTAATGGCTCTGGTGATCGCGCTGGCGGTGACCAACGGTTTCCGCAACACGCTGCAACGCAACCTGCTGGGGGCCATGGCGCACATCAACGTCATCGAAAAGCAGAACAACGGCATCGCCAACTGGCGCGAGATGGCTCCCAAGCTGCGCCAGGTGCCGCACGTGATTGCGGTGTCGCCAGCCCTGTATTCACCCGGATTCCTTACCGGGCCGCTGCAATCGGCGGGAGCCGTGCTGAAGGGAATCGACGTGGATGCGGAACTGGCGATCAGCGATTCGCTGCGTCATCTGAAGGCCGGCTCGCTCGACCGGTTACGCGAGCCGGCAGCCACACCGCCCGGAATTATTCTGGGCGCGCGCCTGGCGGAAGACACCGGCATGGTGCTGAACTCCAACATCGAGGTGACGATTCCCAATGCCGAACTGACGCCGTTTGGTCCGCGGCTGGGCGTCCGGCGGTACCGCGTCTGCGGCATCTTCGAGTCCGGCTTCTTCGAGATCGACGACAAGTGGGCTTTCACCGGGCTCGGCCCACTGCAACGGGCGATATCGGTGG